>Ga0208821_1000036_pt1 | contig 124283 bp, 121 predicted proteins | sample June2015DPH_20_5_FD_184720 | JGI IMG/M metagenome (GOLD analysis project Ga0208821, IMG submission 184720) | Peatland microbial communities from SPRUCE experiment site at the Marcell Experimental Forest, Minnesota, USA - June2015DPH_20_40... | ecosystem: Environmental > Terrestrial > Soil >...
CAAGGGCCGCAGCCACCGCTCCCTGCAACGACTTAGTTCCCAGAACAGCAAGAAGTTCGTCCTCGCCGCGGTGCTCACACCCACTAACTTCCGATTTCACTCAGCCCTTTTTCAACACCCACAGGCGTTTACACTCAGAACCCCAGCAGTGGCTGGGTTGTGAGTGTAAAGGGGATTTTACGCCAACAACCCACTGCCGAGATCTGCACTTGCCCTGAAAAAGTTGATGGCGCTGGCCGTGACCAGGATTGGGCTACGTGTCCAGTTTGCCATAAAAGGGTCGATTTCAACCCGCCAGACGCTGAACACGTCTAGCTCTTCCGCGAAGATCTAGTTCACCGGAGCAGCGGGATCGAACGCGGGAGCCGGTGGACGCGGGCTGGTAGGCCTGGCGTTCAGGAACTTTGCTAGCCTAGATTCCTTCGGCTGCTCGACTTGCACCTTGGCCCGGTCGCTAGGCGTCATGGCGAAGTGTGCGGAGAGGTTGAGCAACAGGGATCTGTCTGCAGCCTTGTCTAGCGTCCGAGCGCGGAACTTGGTAGTCAGAACCACCAACAGCTCGAACATGTTCCGGTCCGAGCACATCAGGACGCCGGGGAGTGCCTGCTTCGCTAAGTCTTTCCACACGACACGCTCTTCTTTAGACAACCACTTAGGCGGAGGTCCCAGTGGCTTCGTGGTCGTTGGCTCATTTGGTCGTTTCCGGTCCGGGTGCTGGAGAAAATAGCCTTTGGCATCGGAGACTGCAGATGGTTGGAACGGTCTGCTCATATCTATGTATTTGAAAGCGGGAAGATAGATTCACCGCGTTTGAGAAGGTTTGAAACGTCGCCCCGGTGAAAGTCCGGTGCGGATGCGTTCGTATGTGTTCATAATGGTTCCGCACATAGCGGACAGCCACCCGCTTCGCCATACCCATCACACGAGGGACACTTCCCCTCTTCAAAGCAGCACAATCGTCGGTCTATCTCTGTTTGTATCTCCTCCGGGTATACGCAAGCAAGAGCGTAGCCATGTGTCTCTACGAACATGGGCGGGAGGCTATCTCTGTCATCGTCTTCCAGAAGAGCGACCAGTTCGCCATCGGAACAGGTTTCCAGCTCTCTCATCATTTCATCATGTTCTTGTATATCGTTCTCGTCCCAGGGTTGATTCATTTCGTCCTCGCGGGGTGCTTTCGGCTGCCTACAGGAATCTCTTTCACCCTCTCTGATACTGGGAAGGCCAAATTATTGGCTTTTAGGGAAACATTTTAGAGGTAACACCCGCCGTTTTGGGGCGCGGAGGCTAATGATGATCGATGCTTCCGAAGAATCGACCCATACGCCGGGTGTTGTTTGGAGGTACCCTACACGGGTGTTGCTGCCTTGCTATAACCTGCCAGCGCGAGAGTCAGTAATGCGGACTGTTGCGATTGTCTTTTTCATTTGCTTCTCCTTATGAACTACTCTACCGCTGGTGTTGGCTAATCAGTTAACAAACTCCGCGCAGTTTGGGTAGCTTCGGTAATGCCCCGTGACTTACTTCATCCACGGCTTCTCCTTTTCAGTTCGCACAGCGCCCCACTTGAGCTTCTTGACCGGGCGCGGAGGCAGAACGCGGTCCTTGGGCGGGTGGACAACCTCTGTGACGGTGATCAGGTCTGACTTCTTCATCTTCATTTTTCCTCTCCTGTGGTGCCAGCACGTCAAGCCACACGCCCACTGTCGCCGCCATAGCCGCCGTGTGGACTGAGTTCCATTTCTTGGTGTAGGCTTCTAGCAGTACCCGCGCCTTCTGGAGCGTTTCCCAGATCTCGTCACTCTCTGTTTGTTCTTGACTTTGTCATTTCTCTACCTCCTGCCGGGGATTGGGAAGCTGGGCCAGTTGCTCCAACCAGACTCTCCCGACTACCGTGGTGATTCGGTGAACAGAGGATAGGTGCTGACCCAGCTCCATAAACGCGTCGTCACGCCCCGGCCCGTCGTAGCGCACGCCTTCCATAACCGGCCCGCCGAATGGGAGCGAACTCCAATCGCAGAATGAACAAGTGAGGCGCATATCAATCGGCTCCTAAGAACGCAGCGGAAGCCTTGCTGGCTCCAGGGCATTCCTCAGGAGCCGTACCGTCTATGTATGCGCCGTAGGTAGCTTGACACCGCCGACAGCAGGCGGACCGCGTGTCGTCCTCCCAGCGGTGCTGGAGCTCCATTTCCCGGCGCTGTTCCTTGTCACGCTCCTGTTTCTCAATCTCCCACTCTGATAAGGGGCGGACGGAATCAGGGGATTGGTCTGGAGAGTCAACAGGTAGAACCTCTTGAATGTTTGAGGTGGGCAGGGGTTGCTCTTGTTCTTGGTCCTCAGTCTTCTTGAGCGAAGCGATAGCAGGCTCTGTGACAGTACGCTCTTCGCCAGTAGAGCTCAAAGCCAGTTCAAAGACAGTGGAGCTACTCATCGGTAGCTGAGTCCGTGGTCTCGGTAGCTGAGTAGAAGACTCTCGGTAGCTGAGTGAATCCTTCTCGGTAGCTGAGTTAGGCTCAGCATAGGCTGGTCCTAGGGGTCGTACTGGTGTCGTACTGTGTTCGTTAGCTGAGTAGTCCACAATGAAGTCGTTGCCCAGTTTGGGATTGTTGTTGACCGTCCAAGTGACCAGCTTCCACTTGTCCCGGAGCTGTTCAATTCTCTTCTTCGCCGCGCCCCAGGAGCAGCACATATCCTGTGCCAGCTGGCTGTAGGAGACGTTCACGGTGAAGTGAACACGGCCCGCTTCTAGGTCTTCAGCCAGCAAGAATCCGTTACTGTGATTCCAGAGGGATTGAATGGTGGCTTGGACGTAGTGGTCACGGTGACCAAGTTTGGGTAGGAGCGCATTCATACGGCGCACCATCAGCTTGGGGTTGAGGCGTTCAATTTCTTCTTTCTTAGTGGGAGGCATTGCCGGCCTCCGCGTCACGCTTGGAGTTGGCCATGACGCCGCTGGCATAGCGCACGTGGTCGTCGTCGGTCTTCCCGATTTTGTGGTTCTTGATGTGCGCGAGTGCCAGCAACACCTTCCACTCGATCTCGGGAAGCCAATCCATCTCCATGACGATAAGGACATCGTTAATTGCCACGGGACACCTGCTTTCCTGGCTTGGGGCCGCGCTTCCGAGCGCCGATGTTGAACTGCTTCATCACACGACGAATGACGGTTTCGCTGATTCCGAATTCCTTCTCTATTTGGGTGTAGCTCAGGTCCGACCGCCCGATGAGTACCTCTGCTAGTCGAGTGTCGAACTGCAACCTGGCCGTCTTGAGCGTGTCTTTCAAACTGACCTGCATTCCCATTCCTCCGTTGCGATTTGGCCTACACCCCGGTTCCGGTAGTTCACAAATTTGCGTCGTTGGCGTTGGGAATGGCTCAGTAGACAGGTGACAATTGGCCGGAATATAGTCCGAGCTTCATTGAGGCGGGTGCTCAGGAATGCCCGGTGCACCCGTTGCCTGCGTGACGATTTTGGGCCGCAGATAGAAAACACAGGACAGCCGTTCAAACGGCCCCGAAGATACAAAGTTGGTGTTGCCGTGGAGTTCATGCACATTGCAGAGCAGTAAGTCCGTACTACGAAAGCGGAAAGCCACTCGATAGCGCGGGACGCAGAGATGGAAGCCGGTTACATCGGCACCACGAAACTGGCATATCATGACGCCGAGGCCACCTTTGTAATCGCCCTTGTCCAGGTGAGGCGAGGTCTGGACGTCCTTCACGACTCCGTCCGCAGTGGTGTACGTCTTATTGATGGTCATCGTGGTGGCGCTAGTGCCTGGAATGACGTACTTTGGTATACGGAGGGCCAGTTCCCTTTGCGCTCGCCACTGTGCTTCGGCATATTTTTTGAAAAGGGGATCTACCACCTGAGCAAGACGGATAAGAGGTTCCTCCCCCTCAGGGTGCTTTTCCTTAAGCCAACGAGTGAAATTGGTTTCATGCGGGAATGGATTGTTACGCTGCGCCTTGCCTTCCCAAAAGCCGAAGTAGTCATTCAGCCCCACATTTTCGCGTTCCAAATGTTTCGGATTCACTTCTTGTGTTCTTGCAAACGACCCGTCCAATCGTTGCCGAGGCGACATCGGCAGGCCAATCGCGGTGCCTCGATTGGTGAAGTCACTGTCTACCATACGCAAGTATGGGTAGGCTGCTTCCAATCTTGCCGCCGACACACACCGCCTCACGAGAACGCCCAACAGTTTCCCATTCGGCGTTAAGACCTCGGCACTCTCTTCTATTAGCGTGTCGTAGTGCCGCTCGTCCATTCGATAGCGCTCTTTGCGTGCCTTGGAAGCCGCAACTTCCGCCTTGAACGCCTTCAGCTCAGCCGCCGACATTTCACTGGATAGATGTACTTGTTTCATGGCTCTCCTCCTCCTGCCTGCTAGGGTTCGCGGCCTGGTACCACGCGAGAAACTGGTCACTGAGGGCGGCATTGGAAAACGATTGCAGCCACGTGGTAAAGCCTCCGACATCGGACTTAGGAATTGACGCAGGCAGCTGTGGCGCGAACGCTCGGTTACCAGGGACAATCCGACATTTCAAATATCGAAAACACCAAGCGAATCCTTGATCCCATAGAACTAGAGAATTTCGCCCGCCTGTATGGGAAATCCCTAAATGACTTTGCAACTTGGCGGAACGACCAGCCGAGCATAGAACAGTTGCGCGAGAGGGCGAAGCGCAACCACACAGCAGCTCTGGCGTTTCAGCGTCGCTACTACAAGAAGAGCGAATATAGAAGATAGAAGGGGTGGGCCCCCGCCTCCTTGGGTTACGCAAACACCGCGAATGCCCCGTTGACCTGGTCCCGGCTGCGCTCCGACCTTGCGTCCTCGCCTTCCAAATATGCCAGCGTGGTAGTCAGGTCCTCGTGCCCGAGCCTCTTCTGTATCGTTCGTGCGTCCACTCCGGATTTTGTGTTGGATGGTTGCGTAGCTCTTGCGGAACTTGTGGAGGCCAAACTCCCCCACCAAACCCGCCCGCGCCGCCAGTGCTTGCAGGGTGCGCAGCATATGTCGCCGTGGCCGACCCTCCTTGCTGGGGAAGATCAAGCTGCCTTTGGTATTCAACATCCTCCGCTTCAGCACTTCCATCAGGAAATCGGGAAGCGGAATCTCGCGCTCCTCGTGATCCTTGGGCGTGAATGTCGCCGTCTCCCGGATATGGAACAGGCGGTCCGTGAAGTCGATTGCGTCCCACGCCGCGTTCGCCACTTCCTGCTCTCGCGCTCCGCTGCACAAGAAGAACTGGAACAAAACCCACTCTTCCGGGTCCGCCGCCGCGAATAGTGCCTTCAACTCGTCAGGCCGGTATGCTCGAACCTCCTTTTCGGTGTACCTGACGCGCAACTTTACTTCCTTCATTCCGTTGGCCCGTAGGAAGCAGACAACCTCTTCTATCCGGTTGTGTATCGTCCGGTCCGCCAATCCTTCCGTCCGCATTGCCCCGACGAAGTCGATCAGGTCTTGCTGCGTGATAGACGCCAGAGGCTTGTTGCCCACGGCGCGGTAGAACTGCTGCATACAATATGCATACGCGGATACCGTCTTCCCCGACTTTTTTGCGCTGTTCGCGAGATAGATGTCGATGGCCTTGTCCAGCATTAGCTTCTGTTTCTCTTTTCCCTGGGGTGGAGGAGTGGGCTCCGCCGGAAGTTCTTTCAACCACGTGTTGCCACGTTTGTGGTCGTAAGTTCCGGTGGTGGTTGCCGAAGCGGGGGTGGGCCTAGACGGTGCCGGTGCCGCTTTTGGCGGGGTTATACCATTGAGCAAATCGCACTCCCGCTCAACCGCGGTATGCCGTGCATCAGAGTAGGTGGTACCGTCTGGGAGGGTTTCCCAGACACGCTTCCCGTTGCGCCGATAGCGGAGCACGTAGCTCCCTGGGTAGGGGAATTTGGGATCAGCCAGCACATACTGCCGGGTGCCTTGCTTGCGAAGGTAGACGGTGATTTTAGCCATTGTGTTCTCCTTGATGGCTAATACCGTCCTACAGAGAATCCGGCCAATATAAGGTAGCCGGTCCGGGTAGCCTCTAAATTTCTAGAGGTAAGTGCAACAGAGTCAATATGGCGGAGAGGGAGGGATTCGAACCCACGGTACGGTTTCCCGTACTCCAGTTTTCAAGACTGGCGCCTTCAACCACTCGGCCACCTCTCCGGCTACTACAGTTTTACTACAGTCTTCAATGGCCCGGGATGGATCGTCACAAGTTATTTCGTTCCGTTTGGATAGACCAGTATCTTGCTGGCTTCGCCGGTTTTTAGGCGGGCCATGGCTTTGGAAAAATCCTTCATCGGGATGCGGTCGGTGATTACAGGATGAAGATCGAGGCGTCCGCTTTTGAGCAGAGCTGTCATCTGGTACCAGGTCTGGTACATGCGGCGGCCATTGATGCCTTGAATGGTGAGGCCTTTGAAAATGATGTCTTCGGAGAAATTGAGCGGGATCGGTTTCGAGGTGAGGCCGAGGAGAGAGATGCGTCCGCCGCGGCGAACGATGTCGAAGGCGGTGCGGATGGCGTCGGGATGTCCGGCCATTTCGAGAACCACGTCCACGCCGAGGACTCCAGTTTTTTCGGCGACAATAGCACGCACGTCTTCTTTGGACGGATCGAGCACGTAGTCGGCGTTCATCTTGGTCGCGACCTTGCGCCGGTGTTCGTTGATTTCGATCGCGAAGATGGTGGTTGCGCCTACAGCTCGCGCCACAGCGATCGAGAACAGGCCGATGGGACCGCAGCCGGTGATGGCTACAGTTTTCGCGGCGATTTCTCCCGCCAGCACCGTGTGTACGGCGTTGCCCAGCGGATCGAGGATGGAAGCGTACTCCTGCGGGATGGCCGGATCGAGTTTCCAGATATTCGATTCGGGGATGACGACGTATTCGGCAAAAGCTCCGTTGGAGTCGACGCCGATAATTTTCACGTGCTGGCAAATGTGGGCTTCGCCGGTGCGGCACTGCAGGCACTTGCCGCAGGCCACATGCATTTCGGCGGACACGAAATCGCCTTCCTTGACGCTGGTGACTTCATCGCCGAACGCGACCACCTCGCCGCAGAATTCGTGTCCGGGGATCAGCGGCGGATGAATGCGTCCCTGGGCCCAGCGGTCCCATTCGTAAATATGCAGATCAGTACCGCAGATGGAGGCGACTTTGACCTTGACGAGGACGTCGGTGCGGCCGTAGCCGGGAATCTTGACTTCGCGGATCTCCGCGCCCGGCGCGGCTTCCGGCTTGACCACTGCAAACATGGTGCTGGGCATGGAAGCCCCCTTATGAGTGCGGAATTAGAGAGCAAACAGATCATTCTACACCGTCGAAACTGCATTTCCGTTTTCCGTGGATTGCTTGGATGGCCACGGATTCGAGATCACGGCTACGATTTGTGCGTTCCGCGAATATGCGTTTTTGGGCTCGCAGTTTTGTAATCTTCGGATCTGCCCCGCGGAATGCTTAGCGTCTGCCATTGCGAAGAGCGCAGGTGTTTGGCGAGAAAGACGATTTGTCCAATGTGTTGCGCGTAGTGGGCAAGCGCGCGGTTGAGCGCCTGCATGACCGTGTGCGTCTCCGTGCGGATGGTCACGGTGCGTTGCATATCTTCGGGCTTCAATGAGTCCAGCGCCGAAAACACATGGAACCACGTCTGCTCCCACCAGCGCAGAACTTCTTCGCGCGTGGTTTTCGCCGAGACTTCAAATTCCTGATCGCGAAAACGGTCCGGTTTCTCGCCATCGCTAGTGAGGAAGTCGGTAAAGCGGGAGCGCGCGTTGCCGGCGATGTGCTTGACCAGGGCAGCGACGGAGTTCGATTCCGGATCAAGCGTGACAAAGAAATCCATGTCCCCAAGCTGAGCCATGGCGGCTTCGCCCATGCGCTTGTGGCCGCGGAACTGGCGCTTGATTTCTTCGAGGTAGTGGGCAGCGAGGTCGGTCATAGCATTCACAATTTACACCGGTGCGGCGTCGCACGCGATGCGGAATCCATAGTCGGCGTATTTGAATTCCGGAGGGATGCTGGAGCGGGCAGCGCAGCGCGACATCTTGACGTGATGACGCCATGAGCCGCCGCGGGAAGCGCGCCGCTCACCGGTTTCCGGGCCGCGCGGATTGCGCTCGGACGACTTCGCGTAGTAGTCCGCCGCGTACCAGTCACTACACCACTCGTGCACGTTGTCGCACATGTTGTAGAGGCCGTATGTGTTCGGTTCGGCGCGGCCGGCGGGCTCGGGGCCGGTCTTCCAATGACCGGCGCAGCGATCGGCGTAGCCGGGTAGCGACTGCGGAGGCGCATCGCCCCACGGGAATAGCGCGCCTGCGTCCTCATGGCCTCCGCGAGCCGCTCGCTCCCACTCGGCCTCAGTAGGCAGACGGAACGTCCGCCCGGCGCTTGCGCTTAGCCACTCGCAGTAGCGGACTGCCTCGTGCCACGACACTCCTACGACGGGCTGCTCGGGATGGTTGAATGCGGGATCACTCCAGAACGGCGGCGGCAGGAACAAAGGTGCGGTGTCGCGCAGGAAGCAACCGTAGTTGGCATTGGTGACTTGGCGGGCGGCGAGCAGAAATTCGTCAACCCAGACGCGATGCACCGGTTTTTCGTTGTCCTGCCCGGTGTCGCAGCCCATGAGGAACCATCCTGCGGGGATGCGGACGAGCGCGGGAACGTATTCTTCTTCTTGCGCTCGGGATCGGGAGAGCAGTATCGTCGGTGCCGTCGGGTCCATGGTGTCAGAGCGCCCGCAGCGCGCGGACGACGTCTTCGATTTTATTCTCCTGGAACAAGCGGATGCCTGCGACACCGGCCGCTCCAGCTTCCAGGCACGATGCGGCATTGTCTATCGTGACGCCGCCGAGAGCAAGAACTCGGATTTTCGCCCGGCAGCAGGCTTCCTGCAAGGCGGCGAGGCCAGCGGGGGGCGTTCCGGCGCCGCCTCTTTTTCCGAATACCGGAGCGAAGACGGCGAAATCAGCTTTCTCAGATTCGGCGCGGAACACATCGGCGACAGTGTGGCAGGAGGCAACAACCAGGAAGTGGTCAGTGGTCAATGGCCGGTGGGTAGAGACTTCCAGCACATGTCGCACGTCGTGAGGCGCGACGTCCTCTGCGCGCAAATGAACGCCGTCGGCACCCGCGGCCAGCGCGACATCGGTGCGGGAGTTGATGAGGAGACGAGTTCTCAGTTCCCGGTTCTCAGTTCTCAGTGGCGTGCTGTTGCGCACGGCACTTAGGGCGTCCCGTGCCAGCATTTCCAGTTCTCGCGCGCTCAGATCTTTCTCGCGCAGCTGGATGTAGTCGACCCGGGCACGCGCGGCTTCGGCGACTGTGGCGAGCAGGACGCGGCGGCGCGTGCGTTCGTCGCCCGGAAACTGGCTTCGGTCGGTGATGTAATAGAGCAGACAGCGGTCCGCCATCAGCTCTCAGCCTACTACGATAGGGTGCCACACGGGTCTAGGGTCGCGTCTTGGCGATTTCGGGTACGGCCACTTCGCCGGTGCGCTTGGTTGGTTGCGGGCCGAGATGGTACTTGGTCAATTCCTCTTTCAGGAACTCAAAACTTTCCTCTGGCGAATCGAACATCTTGAACAGTTCGAGGTCCGGAGGTGAGATCATGCCGGCGTCGACCATGGCTTCGAAATTGATGATCTTCTTCCAGTAATCGCTGCCATACATGACGATGACAATTTTCTTCGCCAGTTTCTCCGTCTGGGCGAGGGTGACGATTTCAAAAAATTCGTCGAGCGTGCCAAAGCCCCCGGGAAAGATCACCAGCGCTTTGGCCAGATACGCGAACCAGAACTTGCGCATGAAAAAGTAATGGAACTCGAAGTTGAGCGAAGGCGTGATGTAGGAATTCGGATACTGCTCCAAGGGCAGGTTGATGTTGAGGCCGATGGTTTTTCCTCCAGCTTCGCGAGCGCCGAGATTTGCGGCTTCCATGATGCCTGGGCCGCCGCCGGTGGTGACCACAAAGCGGTGGCGCTTGGCGGGAATTTGGGTGGACCATTCGGTCAGCAGGAAGGCCAGCCGGCGCGCATCCTCGTAGTAGCGAGCCATGTCAACCGCGGCCTCGGCGCGCTTCATCTCCCTGGCTTGCTGCGCATCGGAGAGCTGAGCGCCGTTGCCGCGGACTTCGGTCAGACGGTTGCCGGCGCTGTCTGAGTTGTGAATGCGGGCGGAGCCGAAGAAGACGACCGTGTCCTGGATCTGCTCACGGCGGAAGCGCGAGAGCGGCTCGCTGTACTCGGACAGCAGGCGCAGAATTCTGCCATCAGGACTGTTGAGAAATGGTTCGTTCTTATACGCGAGGGGAGCGGGCTTGCGTGTGTGATCAGTCATAAGTTAGTCGCCAGTTCGCTGGCCGTTAGTCGTTAGCCACTCTTAGTTGAATAAATGAGGCTGCCCCCCAAGCCGTCGTTCGCGAACGACGAACACCGTCGACCAACGACTTTTATTCCTCTTCCCGATACTGAATGGCCTCCCAAAATCCGATCCACACATTGATCACGCCCAAGCCGGTTGAGACGCCGCGCACGAAGCCGCTGGCTACCACGGCGCGAAGCGTGGGATACGGGAGAAGCAGAGGGTTGTCGGACCACTCGGGACGCCAGGGCAGAATCATGAGCATCACCCCAAGCGTCGCGCACAAAAACACGAACAGAAGCACCCCGATGCGCCGCAGCCAAACCCGCGTGGCCGAAGGCGAGCGCCTGGAAACGGAAACTGGCACTGGAGCTTGCACCGGAACGACCGGGACGGATGTTTCCGCCGGGGAATTGAGTTCCCCGACACTGGTGGAGTCGCTGGCAAAGGGTAGCTTGGGATCGGAAATCATTGCACGCGTCGTTATCAGTAGGCCGTGATGTGGGCGCGGGATCGGATCGCATCGCCGGCGCAAATTTCGAACCCACTTGGTGCATTCTACGACTTCAGAGCCTGAATGCGCTCGGCCACGTCGCGATAATCGATGTTCGACCCGTACACGTCGGTGAAATGACGCAGCGCCGCCGGCTTGTCCATGGCAGTTTCGCAGGCCGACCCCAGTTCATAGTTGATGGCAAGGCGCGCTTCGTTATCAAGTCCCGGTATGTTCAGCGCCTTTTCATACCAGCGAATGGCGGCGGCAGGAACTCCTTTATCGAGGAAGCACTGGGCCAGCCAAGTATAGGTCTGGACGGGCTGCGCAAATGCCTTGCCGCGATCGATCGCGGTACAGACTTTCTGCAATTCGGCGATGGCTTCGTCGAGCAGGCCCATCTCGCGGAAGGCAACGCCCAGGTTGTAATGCGTTTCCGGATCGTCGTCGCCGGCAATAACCTCTTCTTCAAGCTCGTGCTTCAACTCCCCGAACATCTCTGAAAGATCGACGCTGCCGGCGGGATGCATGGCCTGCGCTCCGGCTCCCAAGGGGCGCACGGGAGCGGGGCTGTAGCTCATAGCAGGAGCGGCGGCGGCGCCACCCGCCGATGCTGCGATCGTGGGCATGGCCGCCGGGGCAGCCGGAATTTCAACTTCGATGCTTGCCGCGGGCTCCGGCTCGGGCGTTCCGGCTGCGGTCCGCGCTGGCGCCACCGGCCAGCCCGGCAACGGATGATTGTCAGATACCTGAGTTACGGGAAGCTGGGCAGCGGGTGGCTGCGCTTGCGGGAAAGAATCGCCGAGCGAAGCTTCCAGATCTGCGACCAACGCGTTCAGCTCGCTCCCCTCCGCATGCATGGCTTCTGCGTGAGCGGGTTCGGCGTATGTCGGTTCAGGCGCGAATTCCACCGGAACCTCGTCGTGGGTCTCGTCGTGGTACTTGGCGGGCAGATCGGGCGAGGCGCTGATCTCCGACCCGTGCGGGGTCTCGATTTCAACTTCGAAATCCGCAGGTTCGTCGGCGTTGATCTCGGTGATTTCCGGTTCCGATTCGGCCGACGGCTGGCCGCCGGATTCGACGGCGGCGCGCAATGGATCGAGAATGCGGGCATCGCTGGTCAGGGATTCGAGCTTCTCGATCCCGGCGCGAGCCTGATCCGTCATGAAGTGCTCGAGATAGAAGCGGATTTCTTCGACCGTCTCGGCGATCTCGGGATTGCTGGAAGCATCGGCGTCGGCTTTGACGCTGGCCGGCAGTTCTGCGGCCGGAGCAGGCTCGTCGACGGAAAGGGAATGCTCCCACTCGGAGGCAAGGTCGGAGGAGAGTTCCGGGGAATGCTCGTGCGCATCCGCAGGCGCGTGCACCGCCAATTCCTGGATGGCGAATTCCGGATGCGGGGCAGCGGCAATTTCGTGATCGGAAGCCGCAGACACGGCCATGGGCCAGGGCGCGGGCGAAGCCGCAGCAGCGGCGCGGGCCGCAGGAGGAGCGGCGACCGATGAAGCGATGGCGGGCGAAGCGCCCAGTGAAGCAGCTGTCGATGGAGCGGCTTCCGCGCTCTGCTCATAGCGCGCGGCCAATTCTCCATAGCGCACGGCTTCATCCGGATAGCCGGCATCGTGGTACACGCTTTCCAGTGTGCGGCAGCAGACGGCAGCTTCGGTAAAACGATGGAAGCGGGTATGAAGAGCGGCCAGACGCTGGTTCAAACGCGCGTCGCGCGGTGCCTTAGGCAGAGCGCCCAGCAGAGGCACGACCGCCTTGTCCGGCAGATTGTAAGAAAGGAACAGATCCGCATCGGTGACTGCGGAGCGCACTGCGATCGCGATAGGATCGGGATAGGACTGATCGATGACCGGTGCGGTCGCCTCCAATTCCTCCACGATGACCGCCCCTTCTTCGGCGGTGATCCCGGGGACGGGCACTGCTCCCTCCATGCGCGCCACCACCTGCTGATAGTTCTGCAGGTGCAACTGGTTCTGGGGCTCGGTGGTGGCCAGCATCTGGTACAAATCGCGAGCGCGGGCCAGGTTTCCATCTTTGACCGAAGCGTGCGCGAGAAGCTCGCTGATTTCGTTGACGTGCGTGCTCTCGCCGGCTTTATTCAGCAGCAGCAACAGCTCTTCCAGTGCCCCCGAATCGTCGCGCACATGGGTGATCATGGAATGCAGGGTGGCCAGCAGTTTGGTCGAGTCGGTCGCCAGCAAGCGATCGGCATGCCGCGTGTAGACGTCGAGCGCCTCGTGATACTGACCGAGGCGGGCGGAACCCTCCGCCAGCAGAAACAACCCCTCGGGATCGTTGTGCACCGTGAGCAGCTTCTCGGCGATCGGGGCAGCTTGGGTCAAGGTTCCGATTTGCAGGTACGCCTTCAGCAGGTCGCGCAAACCTTCGGGATGAGAATCGAGGTCGGGGGCCTTTTCCAGGTACGCGATGGCGTTCTTCGGATCGTCGCTCTCGAGCGCGGCCTTCCCGCGCAGCAGCAGAACGTAGCTGTTGCCGGGGTCGAGCACCAGCATCCGCTTCAGAATGTCTTCGGCGGCGGCGAGTGAACCACGCGCGCGCAACGCTTCCGCCGCCGCGCTGAAAATCTCCCACGCCTCTTTCTTTTTCCCCAGCCGGATGTAAACCTCGGCGAGCTTGACCCGCATGGGCACATTTTCCGGGTCCATTTCGAGGACCTTCTGGAAGAGGCGCACCGCTTGGTCGAGATCGCCATTCTTCATGAAGTCTTCGGCGACTTGCAGGTACTGGGCGCGGGCGTCGTTGAACAGCCCCTGCTGGGTGTAGAGTTCCGCCAGTTTCAGAGATCCATCCACGCTCGGCTGGAGCTTGGTGATCTTCTTGTACATGGCGATGCCCTTGACGGTGAAGCCCTGCGCGGCGTAGGCATCGCCCACCGTCTTGAAGCATTCAATTGCTTTGGCGAGGTCGCCGAGACGCGCATAGAGATCGCCGATGGTGTTGTTAACGGTAAGATCCTTGCGATCGTTCTTCAGGACCTTGTCGTACTCAGCAATGGCGTTCTGCAGCTTGCCCTGCTGGACAAACTTTTCCGCGGCGCTGAGAACCTTCTGTTTGTTGAAACCAAAACCAAACGCCATAGGGTGTGCGGACTCCAGCCTTTTCCCCGCTCAACGCCCGCGATCTCCGCCAGCGTTGCCGAACGGGTCCGAACCTCGCCGGGAGATTCCCAGACGAAACCCCGCCAACCGCAACGGGATCGCGGAGTAAGGTAATTGTAAGGCCGGGTACTCTCAGTCCGATGATTACCGACGATTACCGGGGTTACCGAAAGGGCGTGTACGTCCGGGTTACGGAAAAAGTCCCCTTCCCCCTTCCAGAATGGGAGTAAGGAAACGGCTCCAGAAAAGGCATCGAGCAGCCTCGCGAGCGTGCCCCCATTTCCATGAGGGCCGTGGCAGGACCCATTGCGTTTCACAATCGAGATTGTTTACAGTTTCACGCGTACAAAGAGGGAGAAGCCATGAGCAAGGTGAGAGTTCTGGTCGGTACACGCAAAGGCGCTTTCATTCTAGCGTCAGACGGCAAGCGCGAAAAATGGGATGTCAGCGGCCCCCACTTCGCCGGCTGGGAGATGTATCACCTGAAAGGATCGCCCGCCGATCCCAATCGTATCTATGTTTCGCAGACCAGCGGATGGTTCGGACAGCTGATTCAACGCTCCGACGACGGCGGCAAAACCTGGCACCAGCCCGGAACGCCGCCCGGGGAGCCGCCCGCCCCGGGTCCCCCGAAGGCCGCAAGCAACAAGTTCGTCTACGACGCGTCTGCCGAAACCGGCAAGCCGCTCACCACTCATCAGTGGTACGACGGCACACAGCATCCCTGGGAATTTAAGCGAGTGTGGCATCTGGAGCCGTCGCTCACCGATCCCGACGCGGTCTACGCTGGAGTAGAAGACGCCGCCTTGTTCCGCTCGACCGATGGCGGCGAGAACTGGCAGGAACTCGCCGGACTGCGCGGCCACGGCACCGGCCCTAAATGGCAGCCGGGCGCTGGTGGCATGTGTCTGCACACCATCATTCTCGATCCGAGCAATCCCGGCCGGATCTTCATCGCCATCTCGGCGGCGGGCGCGTTTCGCACCGATGACGGCGGCAAGACGTGGAAACCGATCAATCGCGGACTGCATTCGCTATACATCCCAGACCCGACCGCCGAGGTTGGCCACTGCGTTCACCATTTCGCGATGCACCGGTCGCGTCCGAATGTGCTCTTCATGCAGAAGCACTGGGACGTCATGCGCAGCAACGACGCCGGCGAGTCATGGCAAGAAGTCAGCGGAAACCTGCCGACCGACTTCGGCTTTGTGATCGACGTGCACGCCCACGAGCCAGAGACCATCTACGTTGTCCCCATCAAAAGCGATTCGGAGCGCTTCGTTCCCGATGGCAAGCTGCGCGTATTCCGCAGCCGCACCGGCGGAAACGAGTGGGAGGCGCTGACCAAAGGCCTGCCGCAAGCCAACTGCTACGTGAACGTCCTGCGCGACGCGATGGCCGTCGATGCGCTCGATAAGTGTGGTATCTATTTCGGCACGACTGGCGGCCAAGTGTACGCCTCCGCCGATGCTGGAGACAGCTGGGCCCCGATCGTCCGGGATCTTCCGGCCGTGCTGTCGGTTGAGGTGCAGACGCTGGGGTGATTACACTGACATGATCCGAGTCATTCTCCCGCACCATCTCCGAACCCTGGCGCAGGTCGGCAGCGAGCTGCAGATCGAAATCGACGGTCCGGCAACGCAGCGCTCCGTCCTCGACGCCCTCGAGGCCCGCTATCCAATGCTGCGCGGTACCATCCGCGACCAAGTCACCGAGCAGCGCCGGCCGTTCTTGCGCTTCTTCGCCTGCGAGGAGGACCTGTCGCACGAGCCGCCGGACGCTCCGCTGCCCGACGCGGTCGCATCCGGGGCGGAGCCCTTTATCGTCATCGGAGCCATAGCCGGCGGCTAGGGGGATCCACAGCTGCTATGACCACCGTCACCTGCCGAGCTGCGCTCGGCTTGGACGGGCGAGGGCGCCCGTCCCTACGCAATCTAACCTCTACTTCGCCCGCTTCTCGATCGGCACAAATTTCCGCGTGTCGTGCCCGATCCAGATCTGGCGCGGGCGCGCGATCTTCTGCTCGGGGTCATTCAGCATTTCCTGCCATTGCGACAGCCAGCCGACGGTACGCGGAATCGCGAACAACACGGTGAACATCTCGGGCTTGAAGCCCATCGCCTGATACATGATGCCGGAGTAGAAGTCCACGTTCGGATAGAGCTTGCGCTGCACGAAATAATCGTCTTCGAGCGCGATGCGCTCCAGTTCCAGCGCAATCTCAAGCTTGGCATTGCGTCCGGTAACTTCGAACAATTGGTCGGCAGCCCACTTGATGATCTTGGCCCGCGGATCGTAGTTCTTGTAAACCCGGTGCCCGAAGCCCATCAACTTGCCTTTGCCTTCCTTGATCTTCTTGATGTAGGCGGGGACGTTCTCCTTGGAACCGATCTCGTCCAGCATGCGCAGCACTTCTTCGTTCGCCCCGCCGTGCAGGGGACCGGAAAGGGCGGCGGCGGCCGCGGCCGTAGCCAGGTAAGGGTCGCTGTGGGAGCTGCCCACGGCGCGCATGGCGTTCGTGCTGCAGTTCTGCTCGTGGTCGGCGTGCAGAATAAATAGGATGTCGAGCGACCGCGCAATCACCGGATTGGCCACATACTTCGGCTCGACCATCTTCCACAGCATATTCATGAAGTTTTCGGGATAGCTGAGGTCATTGTCAGGATAGACGTACGGGAATCCGACCATGTGGCGATACGACATGGCCGCGATCGAGGGCATCTTGCCGATCAGGCGCTTGATCTGCAGCAGCCGGTTCGCGGGGTCATGAATGTTCTTCGCTTCCGGGTAAATCGTCGACAGCGCCGCCACCGTGCTCACCAGCATCGCCATGGGGTGCGCGTTGTCGCGGAAGCCTTCCATGAATTTCTTGGTGGTTTCGTGGAGCATGGTGTGGTGCGTGATGTCATCCACCCAATTCTTCAATTCACTGGCGTTGGGTAGTTCGCCGAACAGAAGCAGGTAGGCAACTTCGAGATAGGTACAATGTTGGGCGAGAACCTCGATGGGATAGCCGCGGTAGCGCAGGATTCCCCGATCGCCGTCGATGAAGGTGATCGCGCTCCGGCACGAAGCGGTATTCATGAAGGCCGGGTCATAGGTCATCAAGCCGAAATCTTCGGGGCCGGTCTTGATCTTGCGCAGATCCATCGCGCGGATGGTTCCATTTTCGACGGGAAGGGTGTAGCTCTGCCCGGTACGGTTGTCGGTGATCGTCAAGGTATCTTGCGGCATTCAAACCCTCCTGAGAAAAACTGCAAGCGAAAGAATATAAGGCGGGACCAAGCCCGCCCGCACTGATGCTATCGGCCGCCGGCACTGGGATGCCGTAACCTGCGTCACACCAGGGTGTTTACTTGCGCATTAATTTATGCCTGAGCTAATGCTACCAGCCCCGGGCGCTGATTGCGTGCTGGTTCAAACACATTAAACCGCCTGGCCGACGCTTTGGGCATAGGCCGGGAACCATGGAGACGCGGATTGCCGCGTCTGGTCCTTTCCACGCCCCTTACTCGTTAGCCACCCGCCGGTGCGATTTCACTGCCAGGCAACGGGCGAAGATCGCCGCAACCTGTGGAATCTCCTCTTCATTCAACTGAATCGCGCTACCCAGTTTCTTCAATGCCGCATTCAGAGCGGCGGGCCGTGCGTGTGTCAGTTCCGAGAGCTGCTGCCACTCCCGGGCAACTGGAATGCGCTCGTCGGTTTCGGCGTCTTCGCAAAACTGATCAGCCGCTTCCGGAGGAGTTCCGTACTCGTCAGCAACATCCTCATGGAAGTAGCCCCGCAGGAAGGAATGCAGCGCGGGAAAGTTGGCGGCGGTGATTTCGGGCTTCGGGTTGGGATTCATCAGCGGCACTCCGGATAAGAAGTCAAAACATAGTAATCGTTGGGCCCGGCGTATTTTAGTACAACCAGCGCGTGCGAGCATGGACGCGGCTGGCTCTCGCCAAGATTGCGAGAGCCACGATCGCGGGAGCCATGATCGCGGGTGATGGTCCGGCCAATCGGAGCATCGCTATCGTAGTCCAGCACCAGGTTAGGATGTCCGCCCGAGTGGCTGAGCCAGCGCTGGATTCGGTCCTGCGATTCTGCGATCGCTGCGCCCACCGCATGTTCAGCGGTCGCGCGGTCGGTGTAGGTCGACGCGCCGGTGATGCGGGGTTCCTGGTCCAGACGCTCACGTAGTTGCTCGTCGGTCTGTCCAACATGTTTGCGCAGAACGTGTCCGCCGGCCGCCTCATCCTGGCTGAGGTCGCGCACTGGACCACTCGCCGGGTGGATCTCAGCTCGCGCGGCGATAGCAGAAGATGGCGCAGAGCTGGCGCCATTTGTGGCCGCGGGCGGCTGACACGAGATCAGGCCGCACATCCCCAGTGCGACAACGAAACGCACGATAACGATACGAACTAGAGAAAATCTTGCCATCAAATCCTGGACTAAGGCAGTGCGCGCCAGTCATTCCTGAGATGTGGCGCTGTAAAGTTCTGGGAATTGTGCTACTAAACAGGGTGTGCGGGCAAGTGTGCTGGATTCGCTGGACGATTTCGAGCGCTGGGGTAGCGACTGTGCCTACGTGTTTCCGCGAGGATACCGGCGCGAGCGTTGGAGCTACCAGCGCGTCGCCGGAGTGTCGTATCAGTTTGCCCGTGAGCTCGAGGCGCGCAACATCAACCAGGGCGACGCGGTGCTCTTGTGGAGCCCGAACTGTGCCGAGTGGGTAGCGGCGTTTCTCGGATGCGCGCTTCGCGGGGTGATTGCCGTTCCCGTCGATGACGCCGCCAGCCCCGATTTTGCGCGCCGGATCAGCGCCCAAGTGCGCACCAGGCTGGTGCTGTGTCCGCGCGAACGGGCCCCGCTCTTCGAAAAGGCCGAGGGTATCGTCGCGATTGATCCCGCCGATCTGGCCGCCGCAGTCGCTGAACGTCGGGCTGAACGTTTTCGTCCAGCTCAGATTCAGCCTTCCGACCCGCTCGAAATCGTTTTCACCTCCGGCACCACGGCCGAGCCCAAGGGAGTCGTGCTCACCCACGCCAACGTGGTCGGCAATCTCACCCCAATCGAAACCGAGATCAGAAAATACCTGAAGTACGAGCGGCTGGTGCATCCGATTCGTTTCCTGAACCTGCTGCCGCTGAGCCACGTCTTCGGCCAATTCCTAGGAATTTTTCTTCCGCCGATGCTGGGCGCGACCGTCGTGTTCGAAAACACATTCAACCCAACCGAAGTCATGGCGACCATCCGCCGGGAACGCGTCTCCGTGCTGGTGGCCGTCCCACGCATGATCGAGTCGCTGAAGCAGAAGATCGAACGCGATGTCGACGACAGCAAGGATGACGGTCGCGGCCGCGAGAATTTTGCCGCGCGCTACGCCGCCGCCAAAAACCAGCACTTTCTGCGCCGCTGGTGGACCTTTCGCGACCTGCGCCGTCACTTCGGATGGAAGTTCTGGGCCATGATCAGCGGCGGCGCCGCTCTCGATCGCGAGACTGAAGAATTCTGGCATCGCTTGGGATACGCCGTGATCCAGGGATACGGATTGACCGAAACGACTTCGCTGATCAGCTTGAACCACCCCTTCCATCTCAGTCGCGGCTCGATCGGCAAGGTTCTGCCCGGGCGCGAAGTCAAGCTGGCGGAAGATGGCGAGATTCTCGTTCGCGGCAGCGGCGTCGTCAGCGGCTATTGGAACGGCCGCGAACTGCACCCGGTCGCGCGTGAAGACGATGATGGCTGGTACCGCACCGGTGACCTGGGCGCGCTCGATGAGCAAGGCAACCTTTTCTTCAAGGGCCGAAAAAAAGAAGTAATCGTGACGCCCGCGGGCATGAACATTTATCCCGAGGACCTCGAAGCGGCTCTGCGGCAGCAAAAAGAACTGCGGGATTGCGCGGTCGTCGGGATCGATCGCGGCGGAAATGCTGAGCCCTGCGCGGTGCTGATTCTGCGCGACCGCACCTCGAACGCGTCGGCTGCCGTTGTGCAGGACATCGTGCGGCGCACCAACGAAACGCTGGCCGAATATCAGCGTATGCGCACCTGGTTCGTCTGGCCCGAGGAAGATTTCCCGCGCAGTGCCACGCAGAAACCGCGGCGCAACGTGATTCGCGACGCGGTCGAGGCGGGCCTCCGCGGACAATCGCCAGCGAACGCTGCCAGCCCGCTGTCCGAATTGCTGACGCGAATCACCGGCCGCGCCGCGCAGAACCTAACGCCGGATGCAAACTTGGAAAGCGGGCTGGGGTTAAGTTCTCTGGAACGCGTGGAACTGCTCAGCGCGCTCGAAGACCGCTACCAGGTCGATCTGAGCGAAACGAAGTTCGCGAATGCCGCGACCGTTGGCGATCTCGAAAAACTGCTGCAAGGTGAACCGGGTACTCGCGGCCAATTCCATGATTCCGAGTTGCAACATGCGGCCTTTCACTACCCGCGTTGGACCCTTCGCTGGCCGACTACGTGGTTGCGCCTGGCGTCGCATTATCTGCTGGCGCGCCCGGCGATGTTTCTTTTGGGATGGCCCCGCGTGACCGGGCGTGAGAACTTGCGCGGCGTTCGCGGACCGCTGCTGGTCATCTCCAACCATTTGTCCGATGTCGATGTCGGCTTCATCCAGTTGGCGCTTCCCGCGCGCATTCGCCACAAACTGGCGACCGCAACCGGCGGCGAAGCGCTCGAAAAGTTGCGCTCGCCCGGTTCGGATCGCATGTGGTTCGCCCCAATCGCCCGGATTTATGACCGCCTGCGCTGGACGCTCGCTGTAGCCCTGCTGAACCTGTTCCCGCTGCCGCGCCAGTCCGGCTTCCGCAAGAGTTTTGCCTATGCCGGAGAAGCCGTCGATCGCGGCTACAGCGTGCTGGTCTTTCCGGAGGGACGGCACACCGAAGACGGCAAGCGTCTTCCGTTCCGCACCGGTGTCGGCTTGCTCGCCAATAATCTGCGCATTCCGATTCTTCCGATGCGGATTGATGGCCTGTTCGAAATCAAGAACGCCGGAAAGAAATTCGCACCGCCCGGAAAGATTCAGGTGCGCATCGGCAAGCCCATCCAGTTTCCGCCGGAAACCGACCCGGAGGAAATCGCGCGGGCCCTGCAAAAGGCGGTTGAGAACCTCTAGTGTTGCTAGCTCGGGTAGGGACGGCCGTCCTCGCCGGTCCAATCCGAGCGCAGCTCGCCGGACTGCTCGGTCCCAGAAGGAAGACCCCGGAAAAACAAAAGGCCGGGCCATTAGGCCCGGCGCTTCGGAGTAAGAAACTGTCGATCGCTGAGTTGAGCTAGATCAGTTTCCCATTAACCTCGTTTTAATCGTCATGCGAAACTCACATTACCAGCGCGAGCCCTTCCAGTTCACGCTCCAGCACCGGCAGCGAACAGCCTGCCATTTCCACCCGCCCGGCGGCATCGATCGCAGCTGTCTGCGAAACGCCATAGCCGCGCCCCGCCAAAAAGACCTGCAGCAGTTCCGCTGCTTCGCTGGAATCCACCATGCCGCCCTGGATCAGGTCGTTTCGTAAGGCGCAGAGTTCCGTCACCGTAAATCTCTCTTTAGTGGCCATTCTCACCTTCGACCTCCCGCCCGTTGCCTTATTGGATTCATCGGCAACCTGCTTCAATTACATGCAATCGCAATGCCGTAACTTTGGTACCCCGCCAGACACTCCTTCTAGGTGCCTCAAGCTCTTAAAACCCAAGATTTTACGGAAAGTTGTGGGGATATCATCGGCAGGCGAGCGGAGGACATAACAACGCTACCCGTCGCCAAAATGACACTAAATGTCGTTTCGTGACGGGAGGAAACCGAACTTTGTCGGGTGTTCTGCCGGTTCCGCTTCAGGCCGCGTCAATCGTAGCGGCGTCCACCAGCATGATCGGGATGTCGTCCTGAATGGGATACACACGGCGGCATTCGCCGCATTTCAGACTTTCCCCGTCCGCCTTCAGGACCACCGGCTTCTTGCAAACCGGGCAGACCAGCATGTCAAGCAGATCCTGAGAAATCATAGCGGCTCCATTGTAGCGCGGAGTGAAGTAGCGCGGAGTGAGTGCAGCGAGACAAGCCCTCGTCCGCCCAGCGGAGCGAAACTCCGCAGATTGTGGCGGCAGGCGACACCAACTAAAACTCCTCTATTGACCGTCTGCCGGGATAGCGATGCGATAGAATCGCCTTTCCATTCAATGCACGCAGCAGCGAGGTGGGATGGCAGCCAAGATTCTCGACGGTACGAAAATAGCCGCTGAAATCCGCGCGGAGGTAACCGCCCAGGCGAAGGCCCTGGCATTATTGGGCGTGCGTCCCGGGCTCGCAGTGGTGCTGGTCGGGCACAATCCCGCGTCCGAGGTCTATGTTCGCGGCAAGGTGAAGAGCTCGGAAGAAGTCGGCCTCTACAGCGAACAACACACGCCCGCCGAAAGCGCGACCACAGAAGAACTCATCGCGCTGATCGCCGGCCTGAACCGCCGCGACGAAATCGACGGCATCCTGGTGCAGTTGCCGCTGCCCGCGCACGTCGATGCCAAAAGAGTTCTGCTGGCGGTCGATCCCGCCAAAGACGTGGACGGCTTCCATCCCATGAACGTGGGCTATCTCTCCACGCAGCGTCCCGGCCTCGTGCCCTGCACGCCGGCCGGCGTCATGGAAATTTTGAAGCGCAGTGCGATTCCGATCGCAGGGCAGGAAGCCGTGGTCGTCGGACGCAGCGACATTGTCGGCAAGCCCGTCGCCATGCTGTTGCTGAATCAGAACGCTACCGTCACCGTCTGCCACTCGAAGACGCGCGATCTGCCCGAAGTTTGCCGCCGCGCCGACATCCTGGTGGCGGCGGTTGGCCGCGCTGGCATGGTCACCTGCGACTACGTGAAGCCCGGAGCCACCGTGATCGATATCGGCATCAATCGGATCACCGACCGGAGAGAATTCGACCGCTTCTTCGCCTGGAACAAGGCCGGAAACAAGAAGCGTGAAGAAGCGTTTCTGGCCAAAGGCTCAACCCTGGTTGGCGACGTTCACCCCGAGGTAGCCGAAATCGCCGGCGCCATCACGCCTGTCCCCGGAGGCGTCGGCCCGCTAACCATCGCTATGCTGATGGCCAACACTGTAAAAGCCGCGATGCTGCGGCGTGGGATTTCGCCGTAGAGACGGGGCTCGCCCCGTCTCCGTTTGCGGCTGATGAGACGCAGCAAGCCGCATCTCTACGGATAGGTTTCTAGTTGGGGTTCGACATCTACGAACGTGAGCACCCATTGCTAAAACTCGGCCTCACCGGCGGCATCGCGAGCGGCAAATCCGTTGTCGGCGAGATGTTTCGAAAACTCGGCGCGCACCTGACCGACGCCGATGCCGTCGCGCACACGCTCATGCAGCCCGGCCGCGCGGTCTATAAGGAAGTCGTGCGCCGCTTCGGCCGCGAAATCCTGAATCCCGACGGAAGCATCAACCGTCCCCGGCTGGCCGAAGCCGCGTTCGGCACCCCCGGCGGCGCGCCCCCGCGCGTCAGGGAACTCAACGAAATTGTCCATCCCGCCGTGATCGCGCACGAAAACGAGTGGATAAAAGAAATCGGCCGCCGCGATCCGAACGCCATCGCCATCGTCGAAGCTGCCCTGATCCTCGAAGCGGGCGCCGCCAGCCGTTTCGACCGTTTAATCGTCGTGACCTGCCATCCCGAACAGCGCATTCTGCGCTACGCTCGCCGCCTGGGAATTTCGGAAGACGCTGCCCGTGCCGAAGTAACGCGCCGCATGGCGGCGCAGATTCCCGACGAAGAAAAAATCAAAGCTGCCGATTTCGTAATCGACAACTCCGGATCGCTCGAGGCAACCGAGCAGCAGGTACAACGCGTTTTCGCCGCGCTGCGCTTGGGGAGCGGGAAACTTCCTTAGCTCGCATTGCCTCTCGGCATGAGCAGCCACAGCAGCAGCGAACTCACGATGCTCAGCAAGAGGGCGCCGAGAAAAGCCGCCTTGAAGTCTCGCACATGGAATCCGGGCACCAGCGAACCCGCCGCCTCCAGCATGACCGCATTGATCACGAACCAGAACAGGCCGAGCGTTAGAATCGTCAGCGGGAAGGTGATGATCTTGAGCAGCAATCCAATTGTTGCGTTGAAAAGACCGATGACCAGGGCCGCGATCAAAGCTGCCACCGGGCCGGTTACGCTAATGCCCGGCACTACGTGGGCAACGATCCACACCGCTACAGCCATTAGAATCCAATGGAGCAGAAGACGCACGATAAGCCTCCTTCAAAGTTCAAAGAAAGGATGATTGGACACTATACAACGTGAAGCCGACTCAGAAAACTAACGCCGCGCGGCTGCTCGATCAGATGGGAATCCACTATGAACTGCGCGAGTACGATGTGAATCCCGACGACCTCGCCGCGGAAACGGTTGCGGCCAAGATCGGCTTGCCGCCCGAGCAGGTTTTCAAGACGCTGGTCGCCCGCGGCGATCGCAACGGAATTTTCGTGGCGGTGGTCCCCGGCGATCAGGAACTCAATCTGAAGGCGCTGGCGGCCGCAGCGGGAGAAAGAAAAATTCAGCTCGTCCCGATGAAAGAACTGCAAGCGCTCACCGGCTACATTCGCGGCGGAGTGACCGCGCTCGCGGCCAAGCGCGACTTTCCCGTGTACGTGGACGAAACCATCGAACTGTTCGACGTCGTTTCCGTCTCGGCGGGCGTTCGCGGCCTGCAGATTCTGATCGCGCCAGTCGACTATCTGCGCGCTACCAACGGCAAGCTCGCGGCACTCGCGGAACCTAAAAAGAATATCTAGCCCCGTTAACGCGCGATGAGCCATACGGTGGAGCGACGGGCGTCTCGCCCGTCCAGCGTCTCGGCGGCGGGGACGCAGGGCTCTCCACGGGCGCGCGGTTGCAGCGCCGGCATTAGACTGATTAAGCTTTCAACAGACACCCGAGGTAAGCCATGCCCACTGCTACGCGCACCAATCCGCTTTCGTTCCTGACCGACCAACTCGACGAACTCAAGGCCAAGGGCACGCACTTCAAGCTGCGCGTCCTCGATGACGAGCAGGCCGCGGTCTGTACCTTTGACGGCAAGCGGGTCATCAACCTCGCCTCGAACAATTACCTCGGGTTTACGACGCATCCCAAACTGCGTGAAGCGGCGCTTGAAGCTACGAGCAAGTATGGCGTCGGATCGGGCGCCGTGCGCACCATCGCGGGCACCATGAAAATCCACATGGAGCTGGAAGAGAAGATCGCGCGCTTCAAAAATGTCGAGGCCTGCGTGGTTTTCCAGTCGGGATTCACGGCGAATGCGGGAACGGTTTCGGCATTTCTGGGCAAGGACGATTTCATCATCTCCGACGAGCTCAATCATGCCTCGATCATCGATGGCTGCCGTCTTTCACGGGCGAAGATTCTAGTCTTCCGGCACAAAGACACCGCCCACGCCGAGGAGCAACTCGCCAGCGTGAAGAACCAGCCGGGAAGAAAGCTGTTGATCACCGACGGCGTGTTCTCGATGGACGGCGACATCGGCCCGCTGCCCGGTCTGTGCGAGGCAGCCGAGAAATACGGCGCGATCATGATGGTCGACGACGCGCACGCTTCCGGCGTGCTCGGCCGCCAGGGGCGCGGCACCATCGATCATTTTTCGATGCACGGACGCGTCGACATTCAGGTCGGAACCTTGTCGAAGGCCATCGGCGCTTTAGGCGGATACGTCTGCGGCACGCGCGATTTAATCGATTATCTTTATCATCGCGCCCGGCCGTTCCTGTTTTCGACGTCGCATCCGCCCTCGGTTGCGGCGACCTGTATTGCGGCGTTCGATGTTCTCGAAACCGAGCCGCAGTGGATGGAGCAGCTCTGGGCGAACACGCGTTTCTGGAAAAAAGAACTCGGCCTGCTCGGCTTCAACATCGGAGGCCAGAACACCCCCGCCAGCGAAACGCCGATCACACCCATCATCATTGGCGACGGACGCCTGACCATGGATTTTTCCCGAGAACTATTCAAAGAAGGAGTGCTCGGAACCGGCATCGCCTTTCCCACCGTCCCCGAAGGCAAGGCGCGAGTGCGAACGATCATGACCGCCACGCACACGAAAGAAGAACTGCAGCAGGCGCTCGAAGTGCTGCAACGAGTGGGGAAGAAGATGGGAATTCTCGGATAAAGCTCGTGTGGGGACGGGCGCCTCGCCCGTCCAGCCGGGCGGGGGACGCCCGGCTCTCCCACGGCCGCATCGTGCGAGCTGCAGTGTTACTTACTTGTGCTGGCTGACGGAAAGCACATTTCCGTCGGGGTCTTTGAACCAGGCAACTTTATCGCCGGTGGGCGCGGTCCAAATTCCCAGTTCTTTATCCTGCACGAAGGGGTATTTTTCAAAGGCTACCCCTCGCTTCTGAAGCCATGCGACAACTTCCTCGATATTGGAAACTTCCCAGCCAAGCACTGTATACGTCGCCGGAGTAAAATCTTGCGCCTTGGCAATACGGATCATGGTTTCGCCGGCTCTCACGACCAGGGCAAACATATCATCGCTGACAAACTGAACCCCCAGTTTGCCTTCATAGAAGCTTCTTGCTTTCGCGGAATCTTTGGTGGGAACGAAGCCAATGATCTTACTGGAAGCGAGCATTTGCAGCCGTCCATGAGTTTCTTGTCCCGGAAGGATACCACTTGCAGCCAGGGAAAGAGCAACGCTCGTCCCCCTGCTCCCTGCTATCTAATGCCCCGCTGGCAACGCATTCGTGGATTGCAGCACCCGGAAAAAATGGGCTCGTTCTAGAATAGCGGCATAATGCGGGCAATTTTTCAGTGGAACGTAGGCTCTCGGGTCCTTGAGTTAGGGCGGCGCACTCTGATCATGGGCATCGTGAATGTAACTCCCGACTCGTTTTCCGACGGAGGACTCTACATCGATGCCGAGAAGGCCGTGGTCCGCGCCGAGCAGTTACTGGATGACGGCGCGACCATCATTGATGTGGGTGGGGAGTCGACGCGGCCCGGAGTTTCGACGTCGGAACTGATATCGGAAGAAGAAGAACGCAGGCGAGTGCTGCCCGTGATCCGGGACTTGAAGCGGCGACGGCCGGATGCGGTGGTAAGTGTCGATACCTACAAGGCGAGCGTGGCGCGGGCGGCGGTGGAGCTCGGGGCAGAGGTTGTGAACGATGTGAGTGGCTTTCGGTGGGATCCAGATTCAAAGATGGCGAAAACCGTGGCTGAACTCAAAGTGGGAGCGGTGCTGATGCACACGCGCGGGCGTCCGGAGCAATGGCGGTCACTGCCGCCGATAGGCGATCCGGTACTGATGGTGAAACGGGAGTTGCTACAGTGGGCCGAGTCGGCGACCCTGGCGGGGATCAAGCGCGATCACCTGGTGCTGGATCCTGGGTTTGGGTTCGGGAAGCGTTTCGAGGAGAATTATCCGCTGCTGGCTCACTTCGCCGAGCTGCAGAAGATGGGATTTCCGCTGCTCGCAGGAGTGTCGCGCAAGTCATTTATTGGGCGAATGCTGGCCCGCGATGGCAAGGATAAAGACGCGGAGGTTGGCGAGCGGCTTTACGGGACGCTGGCTGCGGAAACCGCTTTGATCTTGAAAGGGGCGCACATCATTCGGACGCACGATGTGCGATTTGCGGTGGACGCCGCACGAGTGGCGGATACGATTGTGGCGAGTGGGGGCTAGAAGAAAGAAAGGCAACGCTTTTCCCGCCTCAGACCCGTGCGGCTTCGGCGAGGGGGACGGTGACTTTGAGCGCGGGGAGGCGGATTTCAAATGCCGCTCCGCCTTCGGGGCGGTTGTAGCAGGTGATTTGCCCCTTGTGGTCCTGGATGACTCCGTAGGTGGCGCTGAGTCCAAGGCCGGTTCCTTTGCCGACCGGCTTGGTGGTGTAGAAAGGATCGAAAACACGGTCGGGATCGCGCAGGCCGGGGCCGGAGTCGGCAAACTGCACGACCACTTCGCCCGCTTCGCGCCAGAGGGAGACCTGGAGACGCCCGCCGCCGACTTCCTGCAATGCGTCCACCGCGTTCTCGACGATCTGAAGAAAGGCCTGCAAGAGCTGGTTCGGATTGCCGAGGACACGAGGCAAGGGATCCTCGCTTTCCACGGTCAGACTGATCCTCTTGTTTGCGAGCTTGAATCCTTCCATTTGAACCGCGCGCTGTAAGAGAGGCTTCAGTTCAAGAGGACTTTTTTCTCCCGGAGTCTGCTGGGCGAAGCTGAGCAGATCGCTGACGAGTTCGCGAGTGCGCCGCGCCTGCTGGCCGATCTTCTGTGCGTTCGAGAGTTGCTCGCGGCTGAGGCTGCTGCTGGCAGCCATGCGTTCGGAACTGCTCAGGATGGCCGAGAGCGGAAACTCCAGTTCGCCGGCGGCGAGCGCGACCAGTTCTCCGAGCGAAGCCAGCTTGGTTTGTTGGACCACTCTTCCCTGCAGCCGCTGGAGATTGTCGAAGCTCTGGCGCGAATGCTGGAGCAGCTGCAGAAGCCTCTGGTCCAGCAGGTATTGTCTGAGGAAAACGACAAAGGCCAGGACGCCGACACCGCACATGGCCACCGTAAAACGAACCTGGCGCAGATAAGGCTGCGAGTGGCTCAGGAACAGCGCCCAATATCCCATGACTGGGAGAGAGAGCAGGGCGAGTTTCGCCAGTTGAGGAGCGACCGGGCGACTGGCACCAGTGATCGAAGGCGTCATCTGGATATCGCGAAGACAGCGCCGCCCGGCGATGGTGACCCAGAGGAATCCCAGCGCAGCGGCGAGAAACGGGAGGTCGTAGATTCCGCCAGTCTTGTAGGAGCCACGCGCGATGGCGCGATTCATGGCTTCCGAAGAGAATGTGTAGAGAACGGTGGCGAAACAAATGTTGCGATAGAGTTCGCGCCACGGTCCGGAACTGGTCAAGAATGCCGATGCGGACACGGCAATCAATATCAGTCCTTCGACCAGATACAGCAGATCCCAGCGGGGGGTGTACACCGCGCCATTGGTGACGATGTATTCCTCGGGAAAAACGAAGAAGGCGTAGACCACGATCCACCACACCAGCAGGATGAGGACGTTCAACCCGCTGGGCAACATTCCCTCGCGCTCATCGGCTTGATGGGGTCGGATGGCCACGGCCGCCATGATGGGAACAACGTGCAGAAACAACACGACATCCCCGTAAAAGGGATCGGGCAGTGGCTTGCGAACCACCACTTCAAACCACCCCCAGCATGCTTGGTTGAAACACCACATCAGCATTCCCGCCGTCATAAGACTCCAAAACAGGCGTGTATGCCCACGGCTGTCGAAGGCGTTTCTGACGGAGACGATGAAGGCAGCCGTGATCACCAGCAGTGGGATCAGATCTCCCATGGCCACGCGAAAGAAGGGGCTCAGAAACACTGCCGGAGCCAGAGCAAAGGCCAGCAGTAGACCAACTCCGCAGAGGAGCGCCGAGATGTGCCTCAGAGACACTACTTTGCATCATATGACCTTCGCCGCGAGATGTTTAGATCACGTGCTGGTTACCGGAGGTTACTACGGTAACGTTCGAGGCCGCTATGAGGGCTTGCGGCGCGTTCAGCCGAGGCGGCGTTCGCGGTGTGATCGAGGTCACGGTGATCGGTGATCAAATCGGCGGTCGCGCTTCGGGTAGTAACTGCTAGAATTACCTGTTATGGCTTTTCCCGCTAACCGCCTGCGTCGCTTGCGGCGCACTGAAACCCTGCGTGCCTTGGTCCGCGAGACCCGGCTTACGCCCGAATCTCTGGTGTATCCATTATTCATTTGCCCCGGGAAGGGGATCCGGAAAGAAGTGCGCTCAATGCCCGGAGTCTTCAACCTTTCCGTAGACGAGGCAGTGAAGGAAGTGCGCGAGACACGCGCGCTGGGAGTGTTGTCGATCATTCTGTTCGGGCTGCCGGAGAAAAAGGACGAAGTGGCCACCGGCGCCTGGGCGGAAGATGGCATTGTGCAGAGGGCGGCGCGCGCCATCAAGAGTGAGGTGCGGGACGTGTTGGTGATGGGTGACGTTTGCTTGTGCGAGTACATGTCGCATGGGCATTGCGGCATCGTTAAAGTGAACGACAAAGCCGCACCGCAATCGCTGGGCGCGGCCGCGGCCGCGCCACCGGCTACCGCCGAGTACGAGATCGTGAACGATGCGAGCCTGGAGTTGCTGGCGCGCACCTCGGTTTCGCTGGCGCGATCGGGTGTGGACATCATCGCGCCATCGGACATGATGGATGGACGGGTCGGGGCGATTCGCGCGGCACTCGACCAGGCTGGCTTCGAAAATACGCCGATTCTTTCCTATGCCGCGAAGTTCGCTTCCGGTTTCTATGGGCCGTTCCGCGAAGCGGCAGATTCAGCGCCGCAGTTCGGAGATCGCCGTTCCTACCAGATGGACCCGGCGAACTTTCGCGAGGCGATGCGCGAGATCGAGTTGGACATTGAAGAGGGCGCGGACATGATCATGGTGAAGCCGGCGATGCCGTACCTGGATGTGATTGCCGCGGCCCGCAACCGTTTCGACCTGCCGCTGGCGGCGTATCAGGTGTCGGGCGAGTACGCGATGATCGAGGCCGCGGCCCGCAACCAGTGGATCGACCGCCAGCGCGTGATGATGGAATCGCTCGTCTGTATCCGCCGCGCGGGGGCGAGCATCATTCTGACTTACTACGCCAAGGAAGCGGCGAAACTGCTGGCCTAGTCCGTCCAGGCAAGTCGTTCTGCGGTTCACCGCCTTGAGGCGAACCGGCACCTCCCCCTCTTTTAACGATGCTAGTGGCACGGCTGTTATAAAATCCGCCCAGCCTGGAGTGGTTACTTGGCGCGCTACGCAAAGCTCTCGTCGACAGAATTGGTAAGGGTGTGCGCTGACTCGAAAGACGAGAGGGCGTGGGCAGAGTTCATCCGCCGGTTTCAGGTGGTGATCGCCGCTGCGGTGCTGAAAACGGCCCGCCACTGGGGCGAACCGTCACGCCCCCAACTGGACGACCTGATCCAGGATACCTATCTCAAGCTCTGCGAAAACAACGCCCGCTTACTGCGCTCGTTCCAGCCGCGCCACGAAGATTCCATTTACGGGTTTTTGAAGGTGGTTGCGGCCAATGTCGTCCACGATCATTTCAAGTCTGCGCTGGCCGCAAAGCGGGGCGCAGGCCAGACGGAAGCGATCACGGAACCAGTCCAAATCGATCCGAAAATGGCTGGCGCCGACAGCTTTAACGCCGTGAGCCAGCGCATTCAGCTCGAGCAGGTCGACAAGGTTCTGAGACAGGTCACGGCGGGGAAGGATCAGGAAAGGAAGCGCACGATTTTTTGGCTTCGCCACCGGCAAGGACTTACCGCCAGTGAGATCGCAGCCATCCCATCGATCCGGCTGACCACAGAGGGGGTGGAAAGCGTGCTTCTGCGCCTGGCGGTCATGATTCGTGGTCGTTATGAGTTCAAGCCCTCACCGCGAAGTGAAGGTTTTGAATCGGAAAAATCGTTCTAAGAGATTGGGGAGTTAGTCTTGGAAGAAAATCACAATGGACATATCGGAGATGCGGAGCTGGCGAAACTGCTGGAGGAATCTCGCCAGGGCACGGAAGCCGTGCTGGACGCGGCGGATGTTCACCCTCATCTTGCCGCCTGTCCGACTTGCCGGGAGCAATTTGAAGGGCTGGCGTTGTTGGATCGCCAACTGAAGAGCCTGAGACCGGCTAAGTCTGCACTGCGCCAGGGCGATTGTCTGGACCCGGCGATGTGGCGTGCGATTGCCGGTGGCCTGACACCGCCCGATCGGACGCTTGGCTCCATCGAACATGCCAGCCGCTGTGATCATTGTGGTCCGCTGCTGCGCGGAGCGATCGCCGAATTGACCGATCTGAACAGGGAGATCACTGAGGCGGAGCGGAAGCAGATCGCGACCCTCGAGAGTGCGCGCGCGGAGTGGCAGCATAGGCTGGCCCAGCGAATCGCCGGGACTCCGCACTCGGGGCCGGATCGGGAATCGACACCGTGGTGGCAGAGGTGGTTGGCCGTACCACGTCTGGCGACGGCGGGAGCAGCTCTTCTAGCCGTGGTTGGCGTGGGATCGTGGGTTGTCGTACATCGTAATGACAATCGCAACCAGCCAGCAGCAGCCGACCGCCTCCTGGCCCACGCTTACACCGAGAAGCGCACCGTGGAACTCAGGATGGCGGGCGCCGGCTATGCGCCTCTGCGCGTGTCGCGCGGACCGACAGCCTCTTTTATCAGCCGTCCGGCGGCGCTGCTAAAAGCGGAAGCGTTGATTGCCAGCCAACTCGAATCCCATCCTTCCGATCCTTCCTGGCTTCAGGCGAAGGCGCAGGCGGACCTGCTGGAAGGCAAGTGCGACGCCGCCGTCGAAGCTTTGCGCCGCGCCCTGGAGTTAGACCCGGCTTCGCCAGCTCTCCTCACCGATCTCGCCACCGCTTACTTCCAGCGCGCCCAGCAGGAAGATCGAAAGGAGGATTTCGGCGCTGCCTACGAGTACCTGAGCCAGGCCTTGAAGCTACGGCCCGACGATCCGGTTGCGCTCTTCAATCGCGCCATCGTCGCGGAACACGAGTTCCTTTATCAACAGGCACTCGATGACTGGGAGCATTACCTGCGCGTGGATCCGGGCTCACAGTGGAGTGAAGAAGCCCGCAATCGGGCCAACGCCGTGCGGGAAAAGTTGAAAGAGCATGGCAGCAAGGCGACGCCGCTGCTATCTCCTGCTCAGCTGGCGGCCATGGCCACCAGCGCCAGCCCCACCGCAAGCCTTGGTTCCGAAGTCGACCAGCGTATCGAAGAATATCTGCACGAAGCCGTCCGCTCCTGGTTGCCCCAGGCTTTTCCCGAAGCGGAGGCCGAAGCGGATCCGAGCGCTTCGCAAGCGCTTTTTTTTTGGCGAACCTGACCAGCCAGCAACACGGCGACCAGTGGCTGGCTGATCTTCTGCGCGGTTCCGCGGCGCCACATTTTCCGAAAGCGGTAGCCGCGCTGGCCCGCGCCGTCAAAGCCAATGACGCCGGCGAGTATGGTGTCTCCCGCCAACAGGCTGATCTGGCCGAACAATTATTTCGTGCTTCCGGCAACACAGCGGGCGTGCTGCGCGCACAGTTCGAGCAGACTTTCGCCGCGCAGATGACGACGCGAAGTGATGCTTGCCGGCAGCAGGCAACCACCGCGTTAGCGGAATCGGAGAGATACTCTTACCCCTGGTTGCAGGTTCAGCTTGGATTGGAGAAGGGCGTCTGTTCTTTTCTGATGGGCGATATTGGCACGGAAGGAAAAGCCTCACGTTGCGCCTTGGACCGCGCGCAGCAGGCCGGCTACGGTGCCCCCTATCTGCGGGCCCTGGGCTTTGTTGCTGGGTATACATTCGACGCCGGCGATTCATCCGGTGGCTGGAAACTCGCCTACACAGGATTCGAACGCTACTGGTCGGGGTGGCTTCCTGCCATGCGGGGCTACAATCTGTACACCGAAGTCGCGGGCGCCGCTGAAGCTGCCGGGCAGTCACATTTGCAGGTGGCCATCTGGCGCGAAGCGGTCGCAGTGATTGATTCCGATCCAGATGCTCGATTACGGGCTAGCGCCCACTATCTGGCGGCCAACGCAGCCACCGTTGCCCAGATGCCCCAGGTTGCCGAGCGTCAGTACGCCGAAGCTGCCCGGCTCTACGCCCTCGTACCGCAGGACGACGCCACGCGCAGCGACCGTCTCGAAATCGAGATCAGGACCGCCCAGTTGGAGGCGCGTCAAAATGCGTTCGACGCGGCCCTGGCCCGTTTGACTCGCGTCCAAGATGAGGTCCGGCAATTTTCCGATAATTATCTCGCGCAGCTTTTTTATTCCACATTAGGCGAAGTGCAGCTCCGCAGTCATCATGAAGCGGAGGCCGAGCAGGCTTTCCGGCCCGCGCTGGCCCTGGCGGAGCAAAGCCTTGCGACCCTCAGGTCCGAAGCGGAACGTACGAACTGGAGCAAGAACGCAGCCCCGGCGTATCTCGCACTCATCGAAGCGGAGTTGGCGCAGGGCCGTTCGCAGGATGCGCTCGAGACGTATGAGTGGTACCTGGGAGCGCCCCAGCGCGGGGCTGCAGATTCACGCCCGCACCGATCTCCGACTAATCGGACTAATCCGCCGATGCCGGATCGGTCGTGGCTGGCGTCCCGCCTTCCTCTCCTGGCCAAAGAGACGGTGCTCGCCTATGCCGCACTGCCCGACGGCCTGGCGATCTGGGTCTATGACGACCGCGGTATAAACGTGCGCTGGATTCCGAAACCTACCGAGGGCCTGCAAGAGTTAGCGGAAAGGTTTCACGACCTGTCTTCCGATCCCAGGTCAGAGTTGAGCGCCTTGCGCCGGGACGCTCGCAGCCTGTATGGGGCGCTCATCGCTCCGGTGGAACAACACCTGGCGCCGGGACGTACGCTGGTGATCGAGGCGGAGGGATGGCTGGCCCGCGTGCCCTTCGAAGCGCTGCTTGATTCGAACGATCATTATCTGATCGAACGTGCGCCCATGGTTCATTCGCTGGGTCAGGATTCGCAGGCGCGGCTGCGCAGCGACACCGGCATTTCGGCAGACTTGCCCGTCCTGGTGGCGGCCAGCACCGCTTCCTCGCCGGCGGATGGACTCATTCCTCTCCCCGATGTGGCCGCGGAAGCGGACACCGTCGCCAGCGGCTTTCATTCCGCGCGTGTGCTCAAAGGCGGAGACGCCACCCTCAGCGCTGTCCGGAGCGAACTGCCCGGGGCCGCAGTTTTCCACTTTGCCGGACATTCGCTCGCCACTTCCGAAAGGACGGGATTGATGCTGGAAGGTGGAGATCGACCAGCGAACGTGCCCCGCCTGATGGATGCAACCGTTGTGCGGCAGCTTCGCCTGCAAGGCTTGCAGTTGGCGGTGCTATCGGCCTGCAGCACCGCGTCCGGCAGCGGCGGCTCAAGCGGATTCAACAGCGTTACGGATGCTCTTCTGCGTGCGGCTGTGCCCCACGTGGTCGCGAGCCGGTGGGCAGTGGACTCCGCTGAAACCCGAGGATTCGTACAGGACTTTTATCACAATGCGCTGTCGGGCCAGACCGTTTCCGATGCCATCCGCCTGACCTCACGGAAAATGCTGGCCGACGCGCGCACATCTCATCCCTACTACTGGTCGGCGTTTGCAGCATACGGACGGCCCTAATCCCTCAAAAAGGAGAAACCAATGAAAACGCGCCGCTACTTCACCAGCATTACGGTTGTGCTGGCCAGTGCTGTCCTGGCTACGTTCTTCCTTATTGCGTGTCAACAATCCAAACAACCCGTTCCAGCCGCAGTTGAGGCCAAGGCTGCCAGCGCCGAGAAAGTTTTTGTAGTCTTTGAAGGTCCGTGGGCCATCGTTGCTGACCCAAACGACGCCAACAGCGTCCTGGCTCTCGCGCCGAAGACGAAACTGCACCGCGATCTTTACGTGGCCGCCTCCAATGAATCGACGCTGGCCGCGGGAACTTACGATCTTTCCGTCCCGGCCCATGGTGCCGCTACTTCCGGAACACTCGATCCCAGCTTCGCTCAGGCGAACATCGACGCCACGAGCCTGCAGCACGCGCTCGCTGACAAGTCAGGACGCTACGTCATTCGCCTGCCCAAGCCCGAGGCGTACCTGGCCGCCAAGAGAGTCCGTAGTCGCGTCGGCCCTACCTATCCTCCCGATGCTTCGACGGAGCAGAATTACGCGACCTCCGTCTCGTTCCGCTACAGCGTCAGCACTCTGAACGGATTCTCGTTGGCGGGCACTCCGGATACCGGCGCCTTCAACCCGCTGCTTCTCCAGGTGGACACCCCAACCATTCGCTTTGCAATTGAGCCAGCTCAACTCGACGATCCGAAGGACCGGTGCAGTACACACTCCCGCGAGGCTTTGCGCGATACGGTTAAGTTCCTGGGTTTGAGTTTATATGTAGATTTTCCAGGGGACTCGGCAGGCTGCCACAAGACCGATCCGCAGGTTCCTAGCTCGGCCAAGGCGGAGGCAGGCGGGAGATCTCGGTTGGACCAGCTGGCGGCGCAGTTTTTTGAGGGGCCAGCCGGCTCGCAGACCGCAAGGGTACCCGGCAGGGAGATCTCACCGGGTCATTCAGAAGTCTTCGCAACCATTGACGGGGCAAACCCAATGGCCCACTACCTAACCGCTGCCATGTATTTCTTTCGTGGAACGATGGCTGACTGCAAAGCGCCGATCCTGTTCCTGACGACTACTCCCTGAGGCCTTTCGCTTTTCGGCCTGCAGCCGGTAATGCGCTGATTCGGATCGGGGCAGAAATGAATAATCCATTTCCGCCCCGCCGGTTTTGTGATAAGTACCGCGTACACCTCGCGGAAACCGGATGCTGCCGAGCCTGCCTTTTAGCTTGCCATCGTAGATTTCCTTAACTTCCGGGCTGGCTTATGCAGGTTCAATCAGACTGAGCCGGGCCATGGAATTCTCTCCTGAGTGGTGCGACCTATAATAAACAGATTCGGCGAAGTGCGGTGTAGTCGCGTGAAGCTGGAGTGGCATGAAACTGGAGTTGCACAAACTGGAGTCGCCCAAGAAAGTCCGCATCATCGGTGCTGGCCTCGCGGGATCGGAAGCGGCGTGGCAGTGTGCGCGCCGGGGCATCGCCGTCGAACTTTTCGAAATGCGGCCCGTGCGCACGACTCCCGCCCACCAGACCGACGACTTCGCGGAACTGGTCTGCTCCAATTCTCTGAAATCCGACAGCGAGAACACCGCGCCCTGGCTGCTGAAGGAAGAGATGCACCGAGCGGGTTCTCTGCTGCTTGAGATTGCGCGCGAAACCGCGGTGCCCGCCGGGCACGCTCTGGCCGTGGACCGAGCCGAGTTTTCACGAAAGGTGACGAAGGCGATTTCCCGCGAGCCGCTCCTCACGATTCGCCGCGAAGAGGTCACGCAAGTCGAAGCAGGCCAGCTCACGATTATCGCAACCGGTCCGCTGACGTCGGACCCACTGTCGCGCGAGATTGCGCGTCTGTGCGCAACCGGCCATGGCAACAGCCACCTGTATTTTTACGATTCGATCAGCCCCATTGTTGAGGCCGATTCCATCGATATGAGCAAGGTGTACCTGGCCGCCCGCTACGACAAAGGGTCGGCCGATTACATCAATTGTCCAATGTCGAAAGACGAGTACGACCGGTTCTACGACGCGCTGCTCGCGGCGCAATCGGTTGAGCAGAAGGATTGGGAAAACCTGAATTACTTCGAGAGCTGCCTGCCCCTCGAAGAGATCGCCAGGCGCGGACGCGACACGCTGCGTTTTGGGCCGATGAAGCCGGTCGGACTCAAGGACCCTCGCACCGGCAGGATGCCGTATGCCGTAGTGCAATTGCGGCAGGAAAATCTGCGCGCCGATTCTTACAACCTTGTCGGATTCCAGAATCACTTGAAATTTGGCGAGCAGGCGCGCGTGCTGAGTTTGATTCCGGGCCTCGAAAGCGCACGGTTTCTGCGCTACGGTCAGATTCACCGTAACACCTATATCAACGCGCCGGCGCTGCTGAGCCCGACGCTACAAATGAAGGCGCATCCCCAGGTGTTGTTCGCGGGACAAATCTGCGGAGTCGAAGGTTACGTCGAATCGATTGCGACCGGCCTGATCGCGGGAATGAATGCAGCCGCGCTTGCCATCGGCGGCGAACCGGTGCCTCCACCGCGAGCGACGGCGTTTGGCTCGCTTGTCCACTACATCACGCAGGCGGAAAGCAAGAATTTTCAGCCGGCGAATATCACATTTGACCTCTTGCCGGCGCTCGGAGCCCGCGTGCGCGACCGCAAAGAACGCCACCGTCAGCAGTGTGAGTTGGCGTTGCGCGAGTTCGAGGGATGGTACAGCCGGTGCATCGGGCAAACTGCAGACCCCCGCTGCGTACGGGATGACAAACTACGGGCTCTTAGCTTTTAGCGAAAGGCCAAAAGCTAAGAGCCAAGAGCTAAAAGCCAAGAGCCGCTCTACAATTTCTCGATTGTTTTTTCGGCAGATTCACTTTAGGGTGCTGATGTTAGAGTGAGGTGCGTCCCCGTGCCGGTTTCTGCCGTTGATTGCGTACAGCCCGCCCTGCAGCACGCGCGGGAACAACTCTTCACTCGTTTCCGATTTGGGCAATGGTCGCGCCTGGCGCTGGTCGGAATTCTGGCCGCGGAACTGCACGTCGGCGGATGCAATTTCGGAAACTTCGGGAGCAATTGGCCTCGCGTCCCACACAAAAATCAGGGCGAGTTGCTGCCGTCTTCCGGGCTGCCGTTGGGTTGGCCTCCCGTCAATCCCGCGCACATTCCCGCGCACATCGGGCAGTTCATCGGATTGATTGTGCTGGGAATCTTCGCCGCCATCGTGTTGGGGTTCGTCTTCCTGTACCTCAACAGCGTGTTCCGGTTCATCCTCTTCGACTCGGTTCTGCGGCGGGAATGTTCGATTGGTGACGGATGGCAAAGATGGCGACGCGCCGGCGGCCGATTCTTTCTGTGGCAGATTGTGTTCCAGATTGCTGTCTGGATGTTTCTGCTGGTTCTAGTTGGCGTGCCGTTGGTTTTGGCTTTAGCTGCGGGGTGGGCGGCAGATCTGCGGCAACACACCGGACGGCTGATTGCCGGAGTGATTCTGCTCGTGTGCCTGTTCGTAGTGTTCGTGCTGGCAGCCGTGGCGGTTCGGGTGCTGGCGAGAGATTTTCTGGTGCCGATTATGGCTCTCGAGGATCTCGATTTTGCCGACGGCTGGCACCGCTTGCTGGCAATGATCCGGCAAGAGAGGGGACGATACGCCGTTTACCTGCTGCTCAAATTGGTGCTTTCGATTGCGGCGGGCATCCTTTTCACCATCATCGCGATCATCCCCGTACTGTTCGTCTTCGTCCCTGCTGCCGTTGCCGTGATGGCCGGTCGCGCCGCGGGACTGGGATGGAGCGTGACAACCATCAGTCTGGCAATCATCTTCGGAACCTTGCTCCTGCTCCTCTTGATTTACCTGATCGCGCTGGTATGCGTGCCGGCTACCGTTTTCTTCCCGGCGTACGCGATGTATTTTTTCGCCGCTCGATATCCGAATCTCGACGTCCTGCTGAATCCAGCCCCTGCGCCTCCGATTCCGGAATTGCCTCCCGTCCCGGAGTCTCCACCGCCGTTCGAAGCGCCGCCGCTGCCGCCGTCAGCGGAGCCCATCTGTTAGCCTTGCTAGTGGAGAGCCGGGCGTCCACGCCCGGCCGGACGGGCGAGATGCCCGTCAGTCCCTCGTATAACTCACCCCCAGTCGCCACCAGAAACTACTAACTAGCGGCCGCAGTTCCGTGGAACTCTCCGCGTCATCCGGGTGTCCAATGATTCAGACACGCGCGTGCCTGAGAGGAAAAATTCCAAATGGCATTCTCGCCGGCAGGCGGTGGTCCGTCTCGTCCACAGATGAACGTCACTCCCTTGATTGACGTTCTGCTGGTGCTCATCATCGTTTTCATGGTGGTTGTGATCGAGCAGCGGCCAACTGGTTTACAGACAGAGCTTCCACAGCCCAATCCAACAGGCAACACGATCCCGCCGCCGCAGGCGACGATTGTGATTCAGATCCATCACGCCAAGCCGGGAGCGGAACATGCGCAGGTGATGGTGAATGAAGAGTCGGTGGAATGGGATCGCTTGCGCGAACGGCTGCGGGATATTTTCGCCATTCGCGTCGAGCGGATCGCCTACGTCGAAGCCGATGACGACATCGATTTCCAGGACGTAGCGGACGTAATTGCAATTGCCCGGATTGCTGGGGTCGACCGCGTAGGCCTGCTGACCGAGGACGGGAAGCATGTTCCGATGGCGGGGTAGATGCCGTCTCATAAGTCACCGGAGTGATCCGTTTGATTGTGGGTTGTATAAACTCGATCCATGCCGGCGCTAATGAAGACGGGAGCAGTGGATTTTGATCGCGAAATTGACGCATCCCTGTTGCCTGCGCATCTTGCTGGCTGTCTGCGGAGTGTTGACGCAGATGCGGTTCAGGTGAGGGATAACCGCGTTACGTTCAGAGGAGGCATCTTCCGCTTTGTGACCAACTGGAATGTTCTCGCGGCGTTCGGGTTCGGCGACCTCACGGTCGATTCCGCGACCTGCAAGGTTCGCTACTGTTTGAGTTACCGGCAGCTCGTCATTTTCACCGTAATCATGGCCGGCGTCACCGCGGCGACCATATTAATCCTCGGTAGTCTCCATGGGATGTCACAGTCCATGCTGACAGTGCTTCCCTTGGGCTTCGTTGTAGTTTTCGTCAACCTCGCTCTCCGGACCTACGACTTCAAACGCTTTCTTCGTCGCTCCATCGACACCGCCCCGCACGTAAGCCGATGACTTATGTAGCATGTGCTAGTCCCGCGCCCGGTTCTTGATCCAAATGGGCGAACCGATGAAACCGAACGCATGGCGGATCTGGTTTTCGAGAAATCGCTGATAGGAAAAGTGCAGCTTCACGGCGCGGTCGGTGAAGAGCACGAAAGTCGGCGGCGCCACTCCCGCCTGCGTCATGTAGTAAATTTTCACGCGCTTGCTAACCGGAACGGAGGCGCGGTCAAAGTCAACCGTCTTCAGGAAACGGTTCATCTCGCCGGTCGTGATGCGCTTGCGGCGCTCGGCGGCCACCTTCTCGATCAGCGGAAGAATCTTTTCCGTTCCCTTGCCGGTGTGCGCGGAGAGAAAGAGCACTGGAGCGTAGCTCAGGAATTTGAGCCCGTAGCGCAGGCGCTCTTCGTAGAGAGCACGGTCGTGGGGGCGCTTGGCATCCTGAATACGCGCCGTCTTCGACTGGCTGATGGCGCGCTTCTCGCCGCTCGCCACCAGGTCACACTTATTGACTAGGATAATCACCGAGCGTCCGCTCTCGTGGGCGTAGCCCGCGATGTTAGCATCGAGCCCGCTGGCGCCTTCGGTGGCGTCCACCATGAAAAGCACGATGTCGGCGTCTTCGATGTTTTTGCGCGCCATGACCACCGAAAGCTTCTCGGCCATCAGCCGCGTCTTGCCTTTGCGGCGAATGCCGGCGGTATCGATGAAGCGAATCTTGCGGCCTTTGTACTGGATGACTTCGTCGATGGAATCCCGCGTAGTGCCAGGGATGGGCGAGACGATGGCGCGCGACGTTCCCGTGAGTTGATTCAGCAGCGTGGATTTGCCGACGTTGGGGTGGCCGATGATGGCTACCTTGATTTCATGCGGCTCCTCCGAAGTTTCCTCTGTGCTTTCCCCTGTGACCTCAGTGCCTGCCCTGAGCGCAGCCGAAGGGTCCTCCGCGGTTGCTTTTGCACTCGCGGGCAGCACCTTAACGATGGCGTCAAGCAGATCGTCGATGCCGCGTCCATGCTCAGCCGAGATCGGAAACATATTCCGCATTCCGAGCACATGAAATTCGTCGAGCAATCCATCCTGCTTGTCCGAGTCCATCTTGTTGACCGCCAGAAAGAGTGGCTTGCCGGTGCGCGCCAGCAGTCTCGCCAGTTCGCGATCGGGCCCGGCGATCTCGGTCCGAGCATCGACAACCATAACGATGGCCGCCGCCTCTTCAAACGCGACTCTAGCTTGACGAAAAATTTCCGCCGGTATGAAATCTTTGTCATCGGGAACGATGCCGCCAGTGTCCACGACTCGAAACTCGTGCCCGAGCCATTCGGCCTCGCCATAGAGGCGGTCGCGGGTAATGCCGGACTCGTCTCCGACGATGGCGCGTCGCGATCCGGTCAGATGATTGAACAGCGTCGATTTACCGACATTAGGTCGTCCGACGATGGCGACCAGTGGGGATGATTTTTTCTTGCTCAAAGTGGTGGATGAGTTACGAGGTCCATCCCGCTATTATAAAGACTCCGTGCTTTCCTCATCCCATCCCGTGTCTCCGGCGGCGGGGCTTTCGCTCTATCAGTTCTTCCAGTTCTTCGCGCCGGGAGGCTTGCTCTCGAAAACGCACCCAGCCTACGAGTTTCGCCGTGGGCAGTTGCAGATGGCGCAAGCGGTGGAAGAGGCGCTAGAAGAAAAGCGTCACCTGATCGTCGAGGCCGGCACGGGCACCGGCAAGACGCTGGCGTATTTGCTGCCAGTGATCCGCTCGGGCAAGCGAGTCATCATCTCCACCGGCACGAAGAACCTGCAGGAGCAGCTCTTCTTTAAAGATGTCCCCGCGCTGGAGCGGGCTCTGTTCCCGGAAGGCGATCGCAAACTGAGCGTCTGCTACATGAAGGGGCGCAACAACTATCTCTGCCGCAAGAAGCTTTTTGATCTCACCGATCAGCCGGTGCTCAGCGGCCTGGAAGAGATCGAGCACTATCGCGCCATCGCCGCGTGGGAGAAAACGACGCAGACCGGCGATCGCGCGGAACTCGCGGAACTGCCCGAAGCCAGCGCCCTCTGGTACAAGCTCGACGCCCGGGCCGATACCTGTCTCGGCCAGAAATGCAAGGAATGGGAACGTTGCTTCATCACCGAGATGCGGCGGCGCGCGGCCGAGAGCGACATCATCATCGTCAACCACCATCTGTTTTTTGCCGACCTTTCCATCAAGCTCGAAGCCGATGGCGCGCCCGACGCCGGAGTCCTGCCCGAGTGCGGATCCGTTATCTTCGACGAAGCGCACGAACTTGAAGAAATCGCCGGCAACTACTTTGGGATTTCGGTCAGCAACCTGCGGATGGATGAGCTGACGCGCGACGTCGAACACTTACTGCAGCGCGAGAAACTCTACACGCCACAGATATCGGGAGCGATTCAGTCGGTGCGGGAACGCTCGCAACTATTTTTTTCGCTCCTGCCTGCGAACGAAGGGCGGTTTGCCTTCGACTCTCGCCGCGAGTTCCTGGAGGAAAACGGGGAAGAATTTCTCGCTCTCAATCAATCGCTGTACCGGCTGGGCGCGGAGCTGGAGCAACTTCCGCAGAAGCCGGAAGAAGTCTTCACTCTGACGCGTCGAGCGCAGCAATTGCAGGTGCAACTTCGCTTCGTGATGGAAAGCGAGGATCCGAACACGGTCTTCTGGATCGAGCGGCGAGGATTCCGTGGAGCGCCGGGCGCCCTCGCCCGGCAGAAATCATCGGAAGAAAAACGCGCGGGCGCCCGCACCAATATTTTTCTGCAGGCCACTCCGATCGAGGTCGGTCAGATCCTGCGCGAGTGCCTGTGGTCGAAGCTGGAGACGTCGGTGCTGACCTCGGCAACCCTCGCCGTCGGCGGTGGTTTCGACTACATAAGGCAGCGGCTTGGGCTCGACCACGCGCGCGAATTAATTGTCGCTTCGCACTTCGATTACGAAAGCCAGGCGATCCTCTACGTCCCGCCCGATCTGCCCGATCCGCGCACGCCGCAATTCGCCGCCGAGGCTGCCGGCATTGTCCGGCGGTTGCTCGAGATTACCCGCGGACGCGCGTTCGTGCTCTTCACCAGCTACGCGCAGATGAACGAAATCTTCGAGCGGCTGCTTGGCCAGTTGAAATTTTCCATGCTCAAGCAGGGCGACGCTCCGAAATCGGCGCTGCTCGAGGAGTTCCGGGTCACGCCCAACGCTGTGCTGTTTGGAACGTCGTCGTTCTGGCAGGGCGTGGACGTGCAAGGCCAACAGTTGAGCTGCGTGATTATCGATCGCTTGCCGTTTGCCGTCCCGAGCGATCCGGTGGTGGCGGCTCGGGTGAAGGCCATCGACGCCGGCGGCGGCAACGCCTTCTTCGAATACCAGGTGCCGAGCGCGGTCATTACGCTGAAGCAGGGGTTTGGGAGATTGATCCGGTCGTTGCACGATCGTGGTTTGCTGGCTCTGCTCGACAACCGGATTTTGAAGAAGCAGTACGGGCGGGTGTTTGTGGAGAGTCTGCCGAACTACGCCAAGACCACGGACATAAAGAAAGTAGAGGAGTTTTTTGGGGCGGATGTCGGGTGATTTCTTGATGGAGCGCCGGGCGTCCCCGCCCGGCAGGATCCTTCGACTGCGCTCAGGACAGGCTCACGAGACGCCGTCCCCCCATCGCGAACCAAAAGCTATTCGGATGCTACTGCTTCTTTGTCGACAACGACCTTCAAGTGCGTGGTCACGTCCCGGTGCAGCTTGATGGGGACAGTGAACTCGCCGACGGTCTTGAGCGGTTCGTGCAACTGGATCTTCCGGCGATCGATGTGGAAACTCTTCTTCTCAAGGGCGTCGGCAATGTCGCCAGCCGTGACCGATCCGAACAACTGGTCGGCTTCGCCCGACTTGCGCAGGAACTTCACCTCGAGCCCGTCAAACTGCTTCGCGAGAGCCTCGGCTTCCGTCTTTTCCTTGGCGGAGCGGCGCACCGAGGCCGCCTTCATCTGCTCGATGACAGTCTTATTGGCGGCGGTGGCCTCAATCGCCAGTTTCTTGGGCAGCAGAAAATTCCGTCCATATCCCTCGGCGACTTTCACCACCTCACCGCGGTTGCCCAGCTTGGGCACGTCTTCTTTCAAAATGACTTCCATGAATGACTCCGTTTTGTTGGTAACCCGTCGTTAGTCGCTTGTCGTTGGTCGGTTGCAAATTTCTCGAACAGTCAACAAACTCTCCTGATGCCGCTGACTGCGAACGACTAACGACCAACGACGATCTTTACTGCGCGCGTCCAGCGAACGGCAGCAGGGCGATATTGCGCGCCTGTTTGATGGCCCGCGACAGACGGCGCTGGTGCGGCGTGCACACCCCGGTCAGGCGTCGCGGAGTGATCTTGCCGCTTTCCGCCACGAACTGCGCCAGCAGACGCACATCTTTGTAATTGACCGCTTCGATCTTCTCGACGCAGAACTTGCAAACCTTTTTGCGCCGGAAGAACTTACGGCCGCCTTCGCGGGGACCACCGGGGCCTCCGCCGGGCCGCGCGCCGCGTGGCCCGCTGCGCTCGGGGCGGTCGCCACCACTACGCTCCGGACGACTTTCGCCGCCGCTTGATCCCGCAGACGCGGTTGGTGCTTTTGTTTCTTCTGCCATAGTGCTCCTGCTTTCTAAGAATTCGGTTTGGGGAAGGGCACGGCTTCAGCCGTGCCGTAAAGCGCCCGAAGAAACGCGGGCTTTAGCCCCTGAGGTCGAGCGCTTCGGACGTCCGCCCCAAGTTCCAACTAAACTGGCGCTGAGGCCGTTGCTTCCGTTCCCGCTTCCGGTGTTGCCGGTGTTACCGGACCGGCGGCTGCGGCCGGTGCTGCGCTGGCCTTCTTCTTCGAGTCGCGGATCTTTTTGATCTTGTCGAGTCGCTTCAGTTCTTCGTCCGTGCGCACGGTGAGGAACTTGATCACCGGCTCGGTCACGCGCAGGCGGCGTTCGACTTCGTGCACAACGGCGCCGGTGGCTTCAATCATCATCAGTACAAAGATGCCATCGTTGAACTTGCCTACCCGGTACGCAAGACGGCGCTTGCCCCAGACCTCGCTCTTGGCCGTTCCGCCCGCCGAGGTCACCGAAGACTCGAGCGTCGAAATCAGCTTGTTCAGATCCTCGTCCACCATGTCGGGCCGGACGATGAACATCAATTCATAGTTACGATTCATTCGTTATCTCCAAAACTCTCTTTGAATCCCGTGTGGTGACGGGGCTTCGCCCCGTCAGAACCTCGCCTCCGCACAAGCACTATTGCGGCTCTTCACCCGCTTCGTTCTTGCGATTGAACCGGTTCATCGCCGCCGCCGGTCCTTCTTTCACAATCACCTCAACCGCCTGCACTGCCGTGTCGAGGAGTTCGTCCACAACTTTTTCCTGCGCTTTGCGGAACAGCGTCAGCACATATTTCACGCCGTCCACGACTTTGCGGTCGGGCGCAATTCCCAGCCGAATCCGCAAAAACTCGTCGGTGCCTAGGGCGCCGAGGATGGATTCCATCCCGTTGTGCCCCGCCGAACTCCCCCGCTGCCGGATGCGAATCGTGCCCAGCGGCAGGTCGAGTTCGTCGTAAATCACAATCAGGTCCCGCGTCACATCGACCTGTTGTTCCGCCACCAGTTCCCGCACCGAAAGCCCACTCAGGTTCATGGAGGTTTCCGGTTTGGCCAGGACCGCCGGCTCACCGGCAATCGTTGCCCGCGCAGTCAGCGCGCGGCATTGGCGATTCCTGATTTCAATCCCAAGGTTGTTGGCGATTCGATCGATCGTCAAAAACCCGAGATTGTGCCACGTGAACTGGTACTCGATTCCAGGATTGCCCAAACCGACGATCAGTTTCACGCAAGTTAGCTCTTAGCTTTTGGTCTTTAGATCGTGTGCTGACGGGGCAGAGCCCCGCCTCCACACAAGCTCTATTTTTTCTCTTTCTTCTCGGCCTTCTCGGCCTTTTCCGCCTTCTCGGGCTTGGCTTTGGCCTTGGCATCGCCCTCAGCCTCGACTTCGCCCTCGGTTTCCTGCTTGCCCTTCTTAATGACTTCGGGTTCAGCCGGAGCTGCCGCCGCTTCCGCCACCGCTTCCGGAGCCGCAACCACTTCTTCCTTCACCGAGGTCATGTGCGCGATCATCTGGTTCTCGTCGGTCAGAAACTTCAGCTTTTCGCTATGCGGCAGGTCTTTCACGCGCACTTCGACGCCGAAAACAAGGTGGCTGATGTCCAGTTCGATGGACTTCGGAATATCCGCCGGAAGACACTCAATCTCGATCTCCCGCAGCAATTGCTCGAGGATGCCGCCCTGCGTCTTCACGCCCTCGGCCTCGCCCTTGAGCACGACCGGAACCGTGACCGTCAGCTTCTTGTCCATGGCGATGCGCTGCAGGTCCACGTGAAGCAGGGTTCCCTTGATCGGTTCGAACTGCCAGTCCACGATCATGGCCTTCACGCGATCGCTGTCGAGCGCCAGGTCGAAAATCGTGTTGTGCCCGCTCTCCGACCGCAGGATGCGCAGGACCTGCCGTGGATCGACCGCGACCGCAGCCGCGTCTTTGCCCGCGCCGTATACCACGGCTGGAATTCTTCCGCCGGCGCGCACGCGCCGGGCGGCGTTTTTGCTGCCTGGTTCGCGCTTCTGCGCTTCCAGAATGCTGATATCCGTTGCCGTCGTCATAATTCCGTTTCCGTCCTTCGTTGATCCAACCTGGGTTGACCCAAAATCAGATAAAAAGTTTGCTGACCGAAGTTTCTTCGTGGATGGACTGAATCGCCCGTCCAATCAGCCCCGCGATCGAAAGCACCTTGATCTTTGGCACTTGCTTTGCCGCTTCGGACAGCGGAATGGTGTTGGTCACGACCACCTCGGTGATCGGAGAGTTCAGCAGATTTTCCGCCGCCGCCCCTGAAAGTACCGGGTGCGTGCAGCAGGCATACACGGAGCTCGCGCCATTCTCAAGCAGGGCTTGCGCCACCTTCACCAGCGTTCCCGCCGTGTCGATGAGGTCGTCAATGATGAGACAAGTGCGGCCATTGACCTCGCCGATCACATTCATCACCTCCGCCACATTCATCTCGACGCGCCGTTTATCCACGATGGCCAGCGCTGCATCCACCTTCTTCGCGAAAAAGCGCGCTCGTTCCACGCCACCCGCGTCCGGCGAAACCACCGTCAGATCCGGCAGATTCAGTTTCCTGAAGTAATCCACCAGCACCGGCGAAGCGAACAGGTGGTCCACCGGAATGTTAAAAAATCCCTGCAACTGCGGCGCGTGTAAGTCCACCACCAGCGCGCGATCCGCGCCTGCGGTGGTCAGCAGGTCGGCCACCAGCTTCGACGAAATCGGCACCCGCGGCTTGTCTTTGCGATCCTGGCGCGCGTAGCCGTAGTACGGAATCACGGCCGTGATGCGCCGCGCCGAAGCCCGCTTGAGCGCGTCCATCATCAACAACAGTTCCATCAGGTGCATGTCCACCGGATGGCAGGTGGGCTGCATCACGAACACGTCGGCCCCGCGCACGTTCTCCTGGATCTGCACGTAAGCCTCGCCGTCGGCAAACCGCGTAACCAGAGCCTGTCCGCGCGTCAGACCAAGAAAGTTGCAGACCTCATCGCAGAGCGCCTCGTTGGCGGTTCCGCAAAAGACCTTGAATCTGTCGTCGACCCGGGCGCGCTGCGGTTTGCGTTCCGTTTTTTCGTCCGTGATCGGCTTTTTTTCCGCGGTCGTTTTATCGGCGGTCGTCTTTTCGGCAGTCGTCGCAACTGTGGCCATAGTTTCAGTTCTCAGTTCCCGGTTTTCAGTCCTCAGTTTTGGGGCTCCAGTTATCTCGACTGAGAACTGAGAACTGGCAACTGAGAACTGGTTTTCTGGCTGGGCCGCTAGGATTCGAACCTAGACAAAGTGCTCCAAAGGCACTTGACCTACCATTAGTCGACGGCCCAGTGAAACGATCTGACTGGCGGATTACACTTCAATTGTCGTTCAACTGTCGTCGTTTAACAACAATGACGTTCGACAATCGAAAATCAACCATCAAGAATTCTTTTCCAATACTTCTGGCGCGTCAACGTACTGGTCGCTACCGCCTTCAGCCCCTGCTTTCGCAAACGGCTTGCCGCCTTCTCGGCGTCGGCTGGCGACCGGAACAGCCCGTACAGGGTTGACCCTGACCCGGAGAGCGAAGCGTATCGCGACCCCGCGCGCTCCAGCGCACCTTTTATGTCTCGCAGTTCGGGATATTGAGGAAAGACGACTTTCTCGAAGTCGTTTTCAATCCCGGTACGGACAAGGTCGGAAAGCACGTTCCCGGCCCGGCTCCCGCCTTTTGCGGAAGCACCGGTGTTGGGTGAACCACTCAGCCACGCCGACAGCGCGCAGCCAACCTCAAACAGTCTATCGGACGCCCCCGCCCGCGTCAATTGATCTCGCGTAGGGACGGCCGCCCCCGCCCGTCCAGCCGAGCGAAGCTCGGCAGCTTTGTTCGTGTGGGGACGGGCGCCCCCGCCCGTCCAGGCCCAGCGCAGCTCGGCCCCGCTCGCCACCAGCGCATCCCAATCAGCAAACGCCTGAGCGGTCGAGACCCCAACCTCAGGCGTCACAACGACCATCGCCATCGCAGGTAGATCGGGCAGAGGATAAACCTCCTCGCCGTGACCTACTCCGAGCGTCGTTCCGCCCACCAGAAACAGCGGCAGGTCCGACCCAACTTCAGTGGCAATTCGCAGGCGCGTGGGCCGGGATAGTTTCCTCTTGACTGCCCGCTCCAGCGCGAGCATGGTTGCCACCGCATTCGAAGATGCCGCTCCCAGCCCTCCCTGCACCGGCAGACGCTTCTCGATTTCGATGCAGACTCTGCGCTGGGCGCCGAGTTCGGTCATTACTCGCTCGGCGATACGATAACAGGTGTTCGACGAATCCAGCGGGACCCGCGGGTCTTTATTTCTGCACAGGATTTCAATTCCGCTGCCCCGGCCAGATTTTCGTCCAACGCTTACCCGGATCACGTCATGCAGCGCGATCGTCTGGTACACCGTGCGCAGATCGTGATATCCGTCCGCGCGAGCGGCGCCAATGTAGAGCCCGAGATTGATCTTCGCAAAAGAACGAACCACGACTGTCATAATTAAGAAATCGCAGGAAGGGGAATTGTAAGCGATTTGCCTTCGGCCAATCATTGTACGTACAATGTTCCACGTGGAACATGACAAATTGGTACGTACATTCAAGGGCGGCGGGAGCAGAAGCTCCGGCGTATAAAAAGCGAAAATGTTGGGCTCGTCCAGTATTTTTGGTGACCGACAGTCATGCTTTATGGCAAGCCGTCCTCTCAAGTCATTGATAATGCTTGGGCCTTTTGTGGCAAAATAGGCACATGCGAGTATTTTCTACACTGTAATGTTTACACATAACATTATTTGGGGGGTGGGGGTTTGGATGGGTGTCCCCGGCTAGGGGCGAAACCCAGCGAGCCCATGGTGCGATCAGACTGCCTCCCACCCTTGGCAAAAAGCGCGAAGTATGGGGCACCCCCCGCGCTAGATGTGCCAGCGGGGATCAAAGGCCTGGGCCACCCGCCGCTGGCCCGCTTCGGCAGGCCGAGCAGACTTGTAAATAACGTGTAGAATCGCTTGGCGGCTAGGGAATGTTCATGCCCATTGTCGAGTACACGCCCAAACTTTTCGGGGATGTCAGTGAAATGGTTTCACGAGTTTCCGGTCCCATGAATCTGGCTCACCGCCCCTTTGTGGACTATTACTACGCCACCCGCAAATGGTCCAAGCTCTACCTGTATTACTCGGATTCCGGTAAAGTAATCGGTTCCCTGGGACGCGAACTTGCCCGGTTCGAATACGATTCCCGCGAACTCATGATTCGAATCGCTTCCAACTGGTACTCCCTGCAGCGGGGAGTGGGAGGCGAGCTTTACCAATACACCGCACAATCTAATCCTGACAGCACCGGGCTGATGTGCACCGGCAGCCCGGACACCCTCGCCATCCTCCGTCACCATAAGTGGATCTTTATGCCGGGGATTCGTGGCTATTTCCTGAACAACCGTTACCCCTTATATTCCGGAGAGACGAGGTGGCGGAGCGCAGCCAAGTCGTTCCTCCGGCGCGTGGCAGGAAGAAGAATCTCACGTTTCGCGCCGCGCATCCCCTCCGAGGTTTCGGCTGAGATCACCGTTTGTGAGGAAGATTCCTATACGTCGGACTTGCTCCCCTCCCGGTCTCCGTTTCTGTTCCGATTCGCGCCAACCGCCGAATACTTGAACTGGCGCTACAATCTCTCCCTTCCCTTTATCCGTTACCGGTTGTTTCGCGTGATCGCCCGGGGCGCGACGGCCGGCTACGTCATCCTCAGCGATTCGCCGGAGAAAATTATCGTCGCTCAGTGTGATGGCGAGGACGTCTCGGCTCTTGCCTACGGCGTCTTGCTGAGCATTCTCGAGGTGGGCCGCAAGGATAAGCAGCCTCGTACAGTTTTCCTGACTTGCTCTCATTCGGAAATGAAGAATATTTTCCAGGCATTCGGCTTCCGAGAACAACGAGGCGGCGATCTCCCGTTCGCTTTTCGCACGCATCCTCCGCAAGTGGATCTCTCCTTGGGCACTTCCAACTGGCTCGTCAACTTTGATTGGGGGGACAACGGAGTGCGTCAGCCGTTTCGTGACCGGGCAGTAGCAGCTTCGTAGGACGTTCCCAAAGAGCCGATCCCGAAGAACTTACAAAAGGGATTTAATGCGGGGTGCCCCACCTTTCGCGGCGGGTGGCCCAGGCCTTTGATCTCAGCTGGAGTAACTAACGCTGGGGGTGGCCCATTCTAAATTTCGCGTCCTTTGCGAAATTTAGAGTGGGGATGTTGGGCCTGGCACAAAACCAGCAACCGGGACGGAGAGGACGAGATCGAGTCGAAATGGACGACACGAAAACGCGAAAGAGCGGCAGGAAGACTCTGTCCGGCAGTGGAACTGCCCCACTCAAGCCAAAACCAGGCTTGAGTGGGCCACCCACCGGCCTCTCTATCAATTACCACGACCGCCCAACGTAGACGTTGAAGGTTCGCAGGTCTCCATTCAAGTTCGGACTCCAGTAGTCCCGATAGCTGCCGTAATAGAAAAGCAAGCCTCCTTCAAATTTATGCGGAAAGATGTAGTACGCCTTCGATTGGCCGATCCATTGTGGAACGATGACCTGGGAGATCTGAGTTGCGCTGAAGTTGAGGTTGCCGAGGGCAGCGGCAAACATACTTTGACTAAAGCAAGGCGGTGATGCCCCCGTGTCGCAATTACCCTGCGAAATCAGATATTGATTGCCGAGCAGGGCCGCATCATTCGGATTCAGATCGGGCCGGAAGCCGCTGCGCGCGGAGTTATATGTGAGCCTGAGATTCAGTCCGAAACGCTGCCTGAACGTGTAATTCGATTCGCCCCAATAGGCCTGCGTGATCTGCTTGTAGGGCATGGCGGGCTCCTCCACGACGTACCCTACACTGCTATCGTTTTGAAATGCCATGTAGGTTGTCAGATTGTTCTGCTGATAGGAGTATCCCAGTCCTAAATTCCAAGCTGGCGAAAGGCGCATGGTGGCGCTGGCGGTGTTGATATAGAAACGATTACGCCGCTGAAAGTCGGCCGGCAGACCAGCGATGTCCGTGCCGAATCCTGGCCCTGCTGCAGAGCCGGGAGTATTCGGAAGCGCACGCGCCGGGAAATCGTTTTGAACGATGATGCTGGTATCGTTCGAAAATATCAACCATGCCGCGGGCGTGAGGGTGAAATTATTTAAAATCCGGTTATTGCTCTGCGGCACGATCAGATATCCGGGATCGTGCGTGCCGGTCCACTCGTATCCAGCACGCTCGCTCCAGAGACCGCGATCGTGATAACGCAAACCTAGCCCAGCAGTGTTGCTGAAAGACGAGGGCACGACGGTCTGCAAGTCTGTATTGTCCGCGGAGTAGATTTGCGGCCAAAGAGAAGCATTGGAACGTGTGGTTCCGTTGCGCTGGTAATGAACGTCCACAGCGAAATCGTGCGGTAGTTCGTACTCCAACCGCACGTCTTCCCAATGGTTGTGATAGGAAACATCGCCGTACATGCTGTAGTAGGGCGTGAAATTGTTGATTAGATTCTGCTGATGGTAGTCAGCCGTCACACGCAGATGGCTAATTGGAAGCCAGTTCACTGTCTCATCCGAGCCGAACACGTTCTGCGGGTAATTAGTAAAGACGTCGCGCAAGCGCGAGTAGCTTACGTTACCGCTGAAGCTGAATGTAGGGGAAGCCGTCCAATTCAGGTTCAGGCTGTCCGTCGATGACTGGCTGGGCGAGGGAATATCAATAGGGTAGTTCCCGACAGGGACATCGGTTGGATATGGCCCGAAAGGAGGCGGATTGTTGATCGATATCCCCTCATTTTCCGGAGTGAATGGCCCAGTAAAAGTTGCGGCAGCAGAGATAAGCCGGTCGTTGAAGCTGCTGTATTTGTGTTCATAGGTGAGCCGCACAGGACCCAAGTCGACGTGCGCCCCGCCGCCAATGTTTCGCGTCGTATAGTTGACCGACTGAAACTGGGATTGATAATGGCATTGCGCGCCGCAGGTTGTGTTCACGCCGCCCACGTAGACGGCAGGAGTGGTGTTCTCATCGAGATACGCGAGCTGGCTCACACCAGCCCTCGCCTGCCAGTCCCCGTTTACGAACAGTTGAATGGGTAGCTTTGGCAACTTGACTTGAGCGTTGGCTTTGCCGAGCCTTCTCACGACTGCAAATGGAATGTGAGAAGGGATGAGGTCGGTGGTGCTGTCCGGAGGTGTCGTGGCGCCAGGGGGCACGTCCAAGACAGGAAAGGCATAAAAAGAATAATGGTCCTGCTGCTGGACGAAACTCCGCATGTCAAAGCTAAACCGCGCCCATTTCCCAGCGGTGAGCTGTGAGGCGGCTTGATAATCCTGACTGCTCAGCACATTGCCTCGGGACACGATGGTCAAGTGATTCAGTTCCGACACATACGACGTTGCGACGTCGGCTCCCGCCGATTGGTGTAGCGTGTCGTATTCGCCTACGCGACCGCCAAAACCGGTTTGGTCAACGAAGCGGTATTCGCCTGGAACGATGGAGTATGCCGCGTCGGTATTCTCTCCACCTACTTCGGCAGGATCGGTTCCACCCCCGGACATGTTCGCACCCGACATCGGAGCCAGCCGAGACAACATTCCTAATGCACCGCCAGCAGCGCCAATTGGGTAACTCGGCGTGTGAGATGGAAGCAGACGGAGCGCAGAAGGAGCCGTGGCTTGTGAATGCGGAGATGCCAGAGCTGCTCCGGAGCGTGCCGCCGCAACCAGCTGCGGATCGGAAGGTCCCTTGTCTATAAATCTGCTGCCTCCGCTTGGTGTGGGTGTATCGGTGCCGTGGATCGATCCATGACAGTTGGTACAGCGATCGGCGAGAGGCAACCCAGCACCATTGTGATGCCCAGCATGACATTGCAGGCACAATGCAGGTTCGCTCACGGTCAATAGGTTGGTGTTCGGTGAACCGTGCGGTGTGTGGCAATTCATGCAGTTTTCCGTGACCGGAGGGTGCTGGTAGGCAAACGGGCCGCGATACTGTGCATGGCAGCTGAGGCAGAGTTGGTTCGTATTCGCCATGCGCAGATTGTTGCCGGCGGCGCCACCGTGCGGATCGTGGCAGTCTGCACAACTCATCTTTCCTTCCCGAAGCGGATGGTGGTAAGGCAGACTCATCTGGCCACGTTCGGTCTGGTGGCACCTCAGGCAAGCATCGTTTGCCTGTCATCGAGGTTGCATCATCACTTTGGCTTCCGGAACCAAGTTCTCCACGTTGCTGACGCGGCCCTGAGTCATCACATCCGTGGTCACAAGGAGATTGGCTTCGGTTTTGGAATCTCCCTTTGCCTTATAATTGTGAGTTTGATGGCAATCTATGCAGCGGACCTTGTTGGAAGCATGCGGCCCTGCCATCCAGTTGCGGATTTTCTCATCTCGCGCGTGACAGCTCAGGCAGACTCCGTTGGAGTCGGTGGCAGAACGCTGGCGGAACGAAATAATCTTAGAAACATCTCCACCACCTTGCACGTGCAAGCTGCCAGGACCGTGGCACTGCTCGCATTCCACGCCTTGCTGGGCATGAAACGCATGCCGAAAATCCTTTGCGATGTCGGCGTGACACGTAGCACATGCATCGGCTCCCATTGGGGTCGCCCCTGGAATCTGCACGTACTTCGCATAAGAAGAGATCGCGTATTCGGATTTGTTGGCTGCTATGGATGTAAGGCAGAGAACTACAACTGAAGCAAGAACTGTGGGAGTGAGGACTCTGGAATGCCGCATTGGCTTACCCTCGCCACTGGCTTCTTCGGAGAAACCAAGTGCTCTGCAGGGTTCTGGCTAACAAACCCTCTCGTACAGATACTGTTCCAGCATAATAATTCGCGACGTTACTCTGACTGACAAGCCTAGGTCTGTGATTCGAGACACATGGCGCAGTGACGACTGTCAGTATCGATATACGATATCGAAGACGGATACGTGTAAGCCACAGCGTCAATGGCCATAAACCTGTCGAGGGAATTGATTTTCAGCCACGCCTTCTCTTGCTACACTTTCAATTCATGCCCGTCGTCACCTATCTCGAAGCCATCCGCCAGGGAATCTGGGAGGAGATGGAGCGCGACCCTACGGTCTTTTGCCTGGGTGAGGACATCGGCATCTACGGCGGCGCTTTCAAAGTCACCGACGGCCTCATCGACCGCTTCGGCCCCGAGCGCGTCATTGATACGCCGATTGCGGAGTCGGCGATCATCGGCGCTGCCTTCGGCGCTGCGCTTACCGGATTGCGCCCCGTGGCCGAGTTCCAGTTCATGGACTTCATCGGCTGCGCCTTCAATCAGATCGTCAACATGGCCGCGAAGGCGCACTACCGTTGGGGAGCACCGGCTCCGCTGGTGCTGCGCGGTCCGAGCGGCGGGAATGTGCATGGCGGGCCATTCCACTCGCAGAATCCGGAAATGTGGTTCGTGCATGCGCCCGGGCTGAAGGTAGTCTGCCCGGCGACGGCCTACGACGCCAAGGGACTCATCAAGGCGGCGATCCGCGACCACAACCCGGTGATCTTTTTCGAGCACAAGTATCTCTACCGGAGAATCAAAGAAGAAATTCCAGGCTCCGAAGTTGATTACATCGTTCCGCTCGGCAAGGCGCGAGTCGCGCGCGAGGGCCGTCATCTCAGCGTGATCACCTACGCCGCCATGCTATATGTTGCGCTCGAAGCCGCGGAAATTCTGCGTAAAGAAGGAATCGAAATCGAGATCCTCGATCTGCGTACAGTCGCGCCGCTCGATCGCGCGGCGATTGCCGCCACGGTGAAGAAGACCAACAAAGTCATCATTCTGCACGAACACGCGCGCACCGGAGGGCTGGCCGGAGAAATTTCCGCGATCATTAACGAAGAAGCGTTCGACGATCTCGATGGTCCCATTGTCCGGCTGACGTCTCTCGACACGCCGGTTCCGTTTTCTCCGCCGCAGGAGGAGTTTTTCCTGCCGAAAGTGTCCGATCTGGTGCGTGAGGCTCGCCGGCTGCACGCTTACTAGCTCTGCAAGGAGTATGGGAATGACGATTGGCCGCAAGCTTTTCTGCTACGTGACCCTAATCGCCGCTTTGGCTTGTTCCATTTTTGTCTTCGCAAAACCTAAGGACAAAGACAAAGAGGACAACTCTGAAGTCAAATTCACCGCGCGCACGGAACTGGTGCTGATTCCCACGCTGGTGACCGACAAGTCGGGCAATCACATCACCGGACTCAAGAAAGAAGACTTCACGGTATTGGAAAACGGCGCCGAACAAAAGGTCGCCACGTTCGAGGAAATCACCAGCGACGCCCGCCGTTATTCGCGTCCTAGAAACCCGAATGAATTCAGCAATTCCGTGGCAGGCCCAGCATCCAACCGGCGCATCACGCTCATGGTGCTCGACCTGCTGAACACGCGCTTTATGGATCAGGCGTATGCGCGGCAGGATTTGCTCAAGTATCTAACGCAATCGGTGGATCAGCGCGAGCCGACCGCCCTCTACACCCTCACTCGCAGCGGCATTCACGTCATTCATGACTTCACCACCGACCCTCGCGTCCTGGTCGCGGCGCTGCATAAGGTGAAAGGGGATTCGTTCCAGATGGTCGATAGCGAGGAAACCGTGGAAGGCGTAACCGGAACCGCGAGCCCGGACGGCAGCGCTGGGGTCGATCCAGGTACGGTGCAGACCGAAGCCCAAAAGATCCAGACGATGATGGAAGACCAGGAACTGAATTTCCAGTCGTTCCAGCAACGCCTGGCCATCACCTATACCTTGCAGGCGATGCAACAGGTAGCGCAGGCGCTGGCGGGGTTCCCGGGGCGCAAATCATTGATCTGGGCGAGCGGCGGATTCCCGTTCAGCGTGAGCGACAACACCATGCAGCTCGCGCCCGCCGGCCGGGACTCTCTCACCGATGTGCTGCCCATGTACGAACACACCTGGCAACTGCTGAACGACGCGCAGATCTCACTTTATCCCGTGGACGTCAAAGGACTGCAAGTGGTGACTATGCCCAGCGCCTCCGTGCGCAACCCGGGGAAAAACTATGGGCGCAATATGAGCTGGCGAAATTTGGATACCCAGGCTACTCTCCAGACCTTTGCCTCCATGACCGGAGGCCGCGCCTATTACAATTCCAACGACCTGGCGAAGGGCTTTCGCGATGCGGTAAACGATTCCGCCGAATATTACATGCTGGGCTACTATCTCGATCGCTCGAAGACCAAGTCTGGCTGGCGCAAGCTGGCGGTGAAAGTGAAGCGCGATCACGTGGACGTCCGCGCGCGCAGCGGCTTCTTTGTGACCAATGCCACCGTCGATCCCGAGAATAGCCGCAACAGCGATATTTCGTCGGCTTTGGAGTCGCCGTTGGATTACACATCGCTTGCGCTGGTGGCGCGCTGGGACAAGATCGAACCTGGCAAGGAGCCGGGCAAAAAGCACGTGAATTATATGATGCGCCTGGCGCCAGATGCTGCGCTGATCAACGATGCCGACAACAATCATGTTGTGCTGGAGTTCATGGCGATGGCGAAGACTCCCGAAGGCAAAGCGATCGATCGTCCTATGGGCCAGAAAGTGGACGCTCATCTGACCGCGGAGAAGTTGGCGTCGATTCGCCAGATCGGCCTCGTCTACAGAGGTGCCCTGGATCTTGCCCCCGGGGAATACACAGTTCGTTTCGTTATCCGTGACAACCTTAGCGGACGCGTCGGCTCGGTGGACGCGCCCTTGAAGGTAGAATGAAAAAGAGTGGCTGCGTGGCTGCAGTTCGCCCGTGAACTCTACTGTGAACTGAGGCTCTCTGACATGCGCAACTTCATTCTGGGGATTGTCATCGCCATTCTGGTTCTGCTGATTGGCAGCCTGGGCCTTGCCTTGCTCGGCTTTTTGCCGACTCGGGCCAACAGCGCTCCCCCGAAGATGGAACGCCACCTCGCCATGAGCGCGCTCGACAATTCGGTGGAGCGCCATGCTCCGCGCGTGAACAACCCTGTGCCGCCCAGCGACGAGAATCTGATCGAGGGCTTGAAGATCTACACCATGAATTGCGCGGGTTGCCATGGCGGGATTGACCGCCGGCCCACGGCATTTGGGAAATCGTTCTATCCACCGGCTCCGAGCCTCATCCTTCATCCACCCGATGACGCGGAATGGCACGTCTTCTATGTGATTCGCACCGGAGTCCGCTACACCGGCATGCCCGCCTGGGACAAGACGCTCACTGAGCCTGATATCTGGAAGGTCACGGCGTTCCTCGTCCGCATAGACAAACTGCCGCCCGCCGTGCAGGACTATTGGAAGAAAGCGAGCGGCGTGAGCCCTCCAACCGGCGGGCAGGAAGGACACGACGACCACAAGTAGCGGAGGGAGGGGCGTCTCGCCCGTCCAGCGGTTTGGCGGCCGGGCGGGGACGCCCGGCTCTCCACCGCGCGGGCTTCACTACCCCGGCGGATAGCTGAAATTGATGGTGATCACGGTTTGAGTTGCGGCAGCGTGGCCGTTGAGATTGTAGGGTTGAAACTGCCACTGCTTGACTGCGGCAATCGCCGCCCGGCCCAGAACAAAATATCCGCGAACAATTTTCAGATCCTCAACGCTGCCATCACGCCCAATCACCGCCTGCAGCACCACCGCTCCGTGAAGTTTCTGGGCTAACGCTTCGGGTGGATACACCGGATCCACGGAGTGAACCAGCAGGGCCCGCGCTGCTTCTTCGCTTACCGTGACGGGTTCGCCGGATTGCTGAATTGCAGGCTGCGGCTGCGACGCGGAGACCGGCATCATCTGCGCCGGATTCACCGTCACCACAATCGGCCGCACAATCGGTGGCGAGTTTCTCACGCTTTCGGGAATCGCCGCTCGTTGCACGCGGAGTGGCGCCGCGTCTTGATGCTCAAGCACCGGCACTGGCAGCGGAAAGTCGGGGGCCTTTGGTAAGGAGATGCGCGCATCGGAGAGTGTGGACGCGGTTGCAACCACTCCCAGCGCCGGTGTCTGCCCATTGGAACTGGCGGAATCTCTGCTGAAGTACGCATCCTGTTGCGCGTCGTTTCCGGCGGAACCGGCTGGCAGCGCCCCCGTTTGGTTTCTATGAAAAAGCGCCAGGACCGATTCCCGCAAAACATGGAACCTTCTCTCCGGCGTTCGCGACAAGAACTCGATGGCCCCGCGCGATCTCCACAGGCAAAACACCGCCGTAAGAACAAGCACCGCGGCGCAAGCTCCGCGGAACCCTATCGCATGGCTACGCCCTCGAGGTTCTTCTTCGTCTTTGTCACTGTCAGGCGCAATTTCGCCGTTGTTGTCGGCTTGCGCGGCGGTCGATTGCGGGAAACCGGCTGGCTGATCCCGCTGACGGTGCTCCGGTACATTGGCGCCCACAGAAACTGCGCTCGGGCTTTGGCCGCTCGCATCGTCGTCTTCCCCGGACGACTCCGCGGCATCCTCTGCGCTCGACGGTTGCATCTGCTCACACGCTTTCGCCAGCACCGCGTCGGCTTCCTCGGCAGAAATTGGGCGATAGACCAGAAAATCGAGCCGGTTGTCGCGCATTCCCGTCGGCGTGGGTTCGTGATCGACGATAGCGATGGCCACCGTGTCTCGGTTCGGCGCGGACTCGCGAGCACGCTTCAGCAGGAAGCTCGACTCCGGCTGGTCAGCCCAGTCCGCGATCACGCAGGAAAAGGCCCGCGTCTTCCCTTTTTCGATGGCCGTAAAGATGTCGGAACAGACTTCGGCGTCGATCCCTGTGCTCTTGCAGGCCGCCATCATCGCAGCATTCGTCTCGGGACTTTTTGAAAACAGCAGGGCGCGGAAAGCCATCGCGGCAACAGCTTATCGTTATTTTCGTCACCGCGACAGGTAACCAGTGGGTAGTCCACCCGTGGAATCTGGCCATCCCTCAGCTAAACCCAGGATTCCCATTCCCAGGATTCCCATTCCCGCGTCGGTGACCTTCGTAACCGATCGCTCGCTCGTACCACCCTGACAGTGTCAGATCTCAGCCCACTCTCCGGGTAACTGATGGCGCAGCTTCTGCTGCCATTCCTGCATCTGCCGCTGCAGACACTGCAGCCTCTTATCAATATCTTTCAAGTCCATGTCTCTCGAGCGCAATGTCTGCTGCGCTTTCTCCATGATGGCCGAACCCATGCGGGCGAATTCATCTCCGGCTCGGCTGATGGCCTGCTCTGTCTCTGCCGTGAAATCGGGAAGGTCAAAGCTGTCTTCCAGCAGGCTGCCGGAATCCTTCTTCTCGGGAAGAGTCAGCGTCAGAGTCTGTTCCCTCTTCTCGCGCATCACCGTCACGGCCGCCACGCCACCCGACGATGACCGCAGAGCATGCGTGAAATCAGACGTATCGTGCACCGGCTGGCTATTGACCTTGACGACCACATCCCCGGCCCGGAATCCGGCCTTTTCCCCGCGACTGCCTTTTTCGACGGATCGCACCAGCACGCCGTTGCCGTCCTTGACCCCAAAAAAATCTCCCAGTTGCGGGGTCAGGTTCTCCACCATCAGCCCGCTCCGCAACGACGAGTGGACGATGACCACCGAGACGGGCACGTCGAAGTCCGGCATCGCGGGCATCTCGATCTTCGGTATGTCGGCCCTGACCTTCGGCTCCCATGCCATCGACTTGTGCCGGTCGGCAAGTTGCACCTTGATCGTCAGCGGTTGACCGTCGCGGCTGATGCCGAGATTCACCACGCGGCCTGCCGGCGTTTCCTTAATCATCCGGCGCAATTGGGCAGCGCTCTCTATCGCCGTGCCGTTCAGGCTTACGATGACGTCGTGCTCGTGCAGTCCGGCTTTTCCGGCAGGAGCGTCCTGGTCGACCATGGTGACCTCCGCCCCGTGCTCTTCCTTGAGCTTCAATTCTCCCAGCCGCTCGGCGGAAACGTCAGCGATGTCCACTCCGAGATAGGAAGATCCGCCGCCTTCCTCAGCGCCGTAACTCCAGTCCCAACTTTCGCCGGTGCGATCGTAGTTCAGTTGTTCCGGTTGCGCGCTGGCGACCAGCGAAAAGAGAAACATGCAAAGCAGGAAGCGATGAATCATAGGCCCTCCTGAATACAAACAACTGCACTCAAACCCGTTGGCGGAGCGCCGGGCGTCCCGCCCGGCCACGCCTGACTTTGACGGGCGAGACGCCCGTCGCTCCACCATGTAACCTAGCGGCTGACGCGGCGGAAGTTGACATTCCCAGAATTCGTTCGCACCTTCAGCACCGGTCCGCCACCATTGAGTTGACCTTCTGCCGTCACCGTTTTCTCCCACGGTCCGCCTTCGCTGGAGACGTGAATATCGGAGAACTCGCTGCGGATGGTGTGGCCATTGGCGACTTCGATCTCCGCCCGAATGGAGATCGCCAGATCGTTCGCAAGATAGACGGTGATGTCGCCCGCCGAAGTTTCCAGCGTGGAATTGTTGCGACCGCCAGCCGATGAGAGCAGTTTCACAACGATTCCCCCAGCCGAAGTTTCCGCCTGCACCGAGGTCGCGCCGTCCAATTGGATACTGCCTCCGCCGGTCTGGGCCTGCACCCGTCCTTTCGCAGAAGCTAACCGAATGCTGCCCGCGCCCGTCTCAATCACCGCCGGCCCTCCGATCTCGCCCAGGTCCACGCTCCCGCCGCCGGTCGTGGCTTTGACCGTCCCGCTACACTTGTCCACCCGAATACTACCCGCGCCCGTCTCCAGCACCGCGCCTTGCAGCCCCGAAAGAACGACTACGCTTCCCCCTCCACTTTCCGCCTTGATCTCGCCCTTGGCGGACGCGACCTTGATGTTTCCTCCGCCCGTTTGCAGACTCACATTGCCTTGCACGCTGCCGACTTCAATCGTCCCCCCGCCGGTTTCCGCCGACACCTCGCCGCCGATATCATCCAGGTGAAGATTTCCACCACCACTCTCGAGCTCAACACGTCCGGCAATCCCGTTCGCGTTTATGTTGCCGCCCCCGGTCTCGATCTTGGCGGACTCCAGGTTCCGCGGCACATTGATGACAAATTCATCGGCGCACTTACGATCCCGCCCGCCCGACTCCGCCACGATCCACGCGGTGTCTCCCTTCACAGACGGGTTGACTCTGTAAGACTCAAATTCGCGACGCGCCTGCTGTTCTGAAGCTGTATAGGCCCGACGATGAATAACGTATGTGATCCCCGTCTGCGATCCACCCTGAACCCGTACCGAACCGGCGGCTAGCTTCACCCGCAGATTCTTGGCCGCACCCAAGTCTCCAGTCATTTCCTGGACCCAGTTGCTGCCTTCGCGATATACCCGAGCTTCCTGGCACAGAGCCAGAGAGGCCAGCGCTGCCACCAACACTCCAACGCCGGCAAGTTTTGTAGCGTGCTTCAATGAATGTCCTCCTCGGCCTCGTAGGTCGATAGTCGTTTATGGAGAGCCGGGCGTCCCCGCCCGGCCGCCAAACTGCTGGACGGGCGAGACGCCCGTCGCTCCACTAATCCATCTCCGGCATCTGCGCCAGCATCGTACGAGCCTGCGAACGAATCGAGACGTTCTGATCCGTCTGCGCCAGCCTGATCAGCACCGATCGCACATTGCTGTCGGTTTTCATCGGCTCGACCAGTCGCAGGGCCTGCATCCGAACGCCGGAGTTCGTGTCGCCGATCAGCGCCCGCAAAACTTCATTCTTTACTCGCTCATCCTGCCGCACGAAGCCGCTCAACCCGTCCAGCGCCTTCAAACGCACGCCCGGATTGGTATCGTTCTGCAGCGCATACATCAGCGCTTCGCGCACGCGCGAATCGGCGGGCGCCTGCGTCAGCACATCCACCGAGTCCATCCGCACTCCCGAGTTGTAATTGTTGCGGGCCGCCAACAACAGCAACTGCTGGATGCGCTGGTCGTTCAGCGAGCCTTGCGCTTCCTGTGTCAATACCGTGTCGTACTTGATGCTCACCTGATTCGATCCGGGCTCCTGCGTGACCGAGCGGATGCCTGCAATCGCAGACGATTCCAGCGGTTGATTGGGTGCCTGATTGCCGCCGCCCGATCCGAGCGAGCCCGTCACCACGCCATCCCCACCACGCGCGGAAAGAAAGTTGTAAGTCGCGGCAATGCCTCCGCCAAATCCCACAATGAAAATCGCCGCCGCCAATGCCGGCGCCATCCGAATCTGCCGCAGCCACATTGCCGGCTCAAGAATCAGCCGCCGCCACAACCCTCCCGGCTGCGTCGTTTCCAGCGCTTCCTGCAGCCGCATCCGCGATGCGGCCAGCAGGTTCGGAGTCGGCTCCGCCACCGGCATTTCCGAAAGCGTCGCGTGGAACTTACGCGCCGCTTTCAATTCGGTGGCGCATTCTGGACACCGCGCCAGGTGCTGCTCGACCTCATACCGGGCATCGTCCTCCAGCTCGTTGTACACATAAAACAAAACATTTTGCCGCACCCAATCACATTTCATTTTCGTATCCCTTTCGCGGGGACAATTCCAAAGTCATCGCATCTCCGCCAGCGCGCTACGCAGTTTTTGCGTCGCGCGAAACAACGTATTCTTTGCCGTCTCTTCCGTCGTATTCAGCATCTCGCCCACGGTGCGCAACTTCAGCCCGTGATAGTGTTTCAATTCGAACACCATCCGCTCGCGAGGCGTGAGCCCCGCCAATGCCGCGCCGATCTTTCGTCCCAGTTCCCGCCGCATCAAATCGCGTTCCGGGTTGGCTCCCGAGCGCGCGTCCGCGAACTGCTCTAGCCGGCTGTATTCTTCTCCCGACGCGTTCACTGCAACCGGACCATCCTCCTTGCGCACATTGCGTTTCCGCAGATGATCCAGGCAAAGATTGGTGACGATCCGGTAGATCCAGGTGTAGAAGGAACACTCAAAACGGAAGCTGCCCAGATTCTTGTAGGCCTTGAGGAAGGCGTCCTGATAAACGTCCTGGGCGTCGGACTCCGATCCGGTCAGGTGGAGCGCCAGCCGCAGAACCGACTGATCGTAATGACGCACCAACACCTCGAAGGCCGCGCGGTTCCCCTGCTGCACCTCCCGGATCAGGCTCGTGTCGTCAATGCGGTTGCCCTGCGCTGCCAAGGAGCCCCTCATATTCCAATACGACGTGGGGTTCTGGTTGCCGCTGTCGCTATTATTTACCGCCCGCCTCGGACGGGAAATCTCGCCAACCGGAATTGCTACTGCGTAAGAGTCGGCCGGCATGGTCTGTCTCTGTCCCCTACAAATGGTCGAACCTCAGCCTTGCACAGAAATAGACGGGGTAGCAGCCCGAACGTTAGCAGATTATAAGGAGTTGGCCCTTGATTTGCTTGACAGTCGAAAACAGGGGTGAGAACAACGCCTGTCAGCGCGGATGAAACCTTAGCAGGATGCGGAGCAAGGTACAATAAAACTGATTCAGGTCACGGGCGAGGCGAGCTGGATTCATGTACGAAGTCACAGTCGAAGACACATTCGCGGCAGGGCACTACCTGCGCAACTACAAGGGCAAGTGCGAGAACCCGCACGGCCACAATTACAAGATTCGTGTGACCCTTGCCGGCGCCGAACTCGACAAGGCCGGCCTGCTGCTCGATTTCAAAGACCTGAAAGACGTGATGAAGCACGCCATCGACCGTCTCGATCACCAGATGATCAACGACATCGAGCCCTTCACCGTCCTTAATCCCTCCGCCGAAAATCTCGCGAAATATTTCTACGACGAGACCAACACGCGCCTAAGCAAAGTTACCAACGGCAGGGTGAGAGTGAAAGACGTCACCGTGTTTGAGACCGATACCACGACGGCTCGTTACTCCGAGTAGGAATCGGGTCATCGGACGATCGGGTCATCGCGTGATCGAAATTCAAAAACAGATCCTTTAGATCACCCGATCACCCGATGCTTCACCTTCTATGCAGATTACCGAGATCTACAAATCGCTTCAGGGTGAATCGACGCATTCAGGCTTGCCCTGCGTCTTCGTGCGCCTGACGGGATGCAATCTGCGCTGTTCCTGGTGCGACAGCGAGTTCAGTTTCTACGGTGGGCAGAAGATGGCGCTTGAAGAAGTGCTCCGCGAAGTCGCTCGTATGAGCCCCAGCGGAGGACTGGTCGAGATCACCGGCGGCGAACCCATGTTGCAGGAGTCTGAAGTCATCCCGCTGATGGAACAACTTCTGGACGCTGACTACCAGGTATTGCTCGAGACCAGCGGCGAACGCCCACTGGCGCGGGTCCCGAAACAAGTCATCAAAATCGTTGATGTGAAGTGTCCGCACTCCGGGGAACCAAACACTTTCGCGCTCGAGAATCTGGAAGCGCTCCAGCCACACGACGAACTCAAGTTCGTCTTGACCGACCGCGCTGACTATGAATTCGCCCGCGAATTCGTCGTACATCACGGGCTGGCCGAGCGCGTTCACGCTATTTTATTTTCGCCCGCGTTTGAAAAATCTGCCTCCGGCTCGCGAGACACTTCGCACTGCCTTCTCGATCCGCAGGAACTTGCGCAATGGATTCTCGCCGATAACATTCCCGCGCGGCTCAGCCTGCAGATCCACAAGCTGATCTGGGATCCCGCTGCAAAGGGCGTTTAGGAGAAATTCTGTGTTGCCGTGACCACAGGCAGCTGCCGAGCTGCGCTCGGCTTGGACGGGCGAGGGCGCCCGTCCCCACACGAACTGAGGTGCAGCGGCGCTGAATGCGCTCTTCCTACGCCGTCTTCGCCCGCACCCGATTCTCCGCTCGCAGATGCGCCACCACCAGCCGTATATCGTCGAAGCTGATATAAGGCGGTAGCGCTTCCTTGATGTCTTTCAGCCTCTCGACTCCCAGCTTCAGGCAAGCCGCCTCAATCAGCGGCTGCGCGTCGGGCGAAATCCACTTCGGATCCAATTTCACCTGCCCGGTCTCGATCAGGTTCGCCACCGTGCAAACAATCGTCGAAACCTGCCGCGCCCGAATGCGGGAAATCTCCTCGAAGCTGCGCCCCTCTTTCAAAAGCCGGAGCGTCTGTTCCGCCGGAGCCGGCTCCCTGGCCGCCGTCGGCGTGGCGCGCGCTCCAGCGCCAAAGTTCCGCAAAGCCTGCAGAATTTCCGCGCCGTATACATCTGCCTTTTTTTCGCCAATCCCCGACACCTGCTTCAACTCGGTAAAATTGGATGGACGCCGGCGGCACAACTCCTCCAGTGTGCTGTCGTGCAGAATAATGTAGGCGGGCACTTTGTTCTCCCGCGCCATGCTTCTCCGCCATTCGCGCAGATACTCCGCCAGCGCCGGATCCGCTTCCGCCGGCGCCGAATTCCGTGCCCGCGGTTTTTCGCGCGTTTCTTCGGAAGGCAGCATCGGGGTATAGAAGGACGGAGAAGACGTCGGAAAAGACGCCTTTCGCGCCGCAACTTCGGGCGCGGCAGCGGTCACGATCTCTTTGCTCAGCCACTCCGGCCTGGCGCCGCAATTGTCGCAGTTCCCGCAGCGCTGCCATTGCGGAGTCTCCCCGAAGTGCAGGCAGATCTGCCGGTGGCGGCAACCGTGGGAATCCGCGAACCGGCTGATCACGCGTTTCCGCTCGAATGACCGCTCCCGCTCCGCGTCATCGGAAATCTTTCCGATGAAGTAATCCAGCAGAACGTGGTCCCGCTTCTGCCAGAGCAGCACGCAATCCGCCGGACGCCCGTCCCGCCCCGCGCGGCCCGCCTCCTGGTAATACTGTTCAATCGACTTCGGCAGCGACAGGTGAATCACCGCTCGTACCGCGGGCTTGTTGATGCCGAGGCCGAACGCGATCGTTCCCACCAGCACCCGCACTTCGTCCGACATCCATCGTTCCTGATTCTGCCGGCGCATGGACGATTCCATCTTCGCGTGATAAGGAATCGCTGCAATTTCGCTCTCCTCCAGATATTCGACCGTCTTCTCCACCCGGCGGATCGTGGGCGAATACACGATCACGCTCTCGCCCGCGTAGTGCCGCAGAGCGCGGCCGAGCAACTCCATCTGAGTTCGCGCTTCGCACTCGTGCACCACGTAGCTCAAATTTTTTCGATGGAAGCTGGCAATGTAAAGATGGGGATCGCGCATCTGCAACTGCTTCAGAATGTCGTGCCGCACCTGCCGCGTCGCGCTGGCCGTGAACGCCGCAATCGGAAGCGCCGGAAAGCTCGTACGCAGCCGGCTGAGCTGCCGGTAGTCCGGTCGAAACTCGTGCCCCCACTCTGAAATGCAATGCGCCTCGTCCACTGCAAAGAAACCCACCGGCACTTTGGCTAGCCAATCGAAAGTGTTTTCCGCGGCCAGCCGTTCCGGCGAAAGATAAAGCAGCCGATATTCTCCGCGCGCCGCTTTCTCCATCACCTGCCGTCGTTCCGCCGAACTCTGAAAACTATTGATCGCCGCCGCCGGAATGCCCATCTGCGCCAGTTGCGCCGCCTGGTCCTGCATCAGCGCGATGAGCGGAGAAACCACCACCGCCGTCTTTCCCGAAATCACCGCCGGAAGCTGGTAACACAGCGACTTCCCGCCTCCGGTCGGCATCACGACGCAAGTATCGTGCGCGGCCAGCAGACTCCGGATAACGTTCTCCTGCTTGGGGCGGAACTCGTGGTATCCCCAATAGCGCCGCAGCACTTCGGCCAGGTTTGGACCAGCTTCGGGCATGCTTCCTTCGGTGATGCTTCCTTCGGGCATTCTTTGGGGCAGTATAGCCTTAGACCTGTGTTCGAAGTCTGTGAGCGTTCGACGCCAGATTTGTGATGAATTAGCAAGAAACACGTAGGGACGGCCGCCCCTTCGACAAGCTCAGGGCAGGCTCTCGGCCGTCCGGCAGTGCCCAGAAACTCAGTGGCAATCTTGCGAGAAGAAAGTAAGCAAAAAAGGCCGGCTCGCAAGCCGACCTTCTTGATTATGTAGCGCGGACACTCCCTTCGACTTCGTTCAGGGCAGGCTTTGTCCGCGAAATCTACTTCTTTGGCGCGATCGCGTCCTTCGCGGCTTTCGCCACGCGGAACTTTACCACCGTCTTCGCCTTGATCTGAATCGGTTCGCCGGTCTGCGGATTGCGTCCCATGCGGGCCTTGCGATGCGCTTTCACCAGGCGTCCCAGGCCGGGTATAACGAACACACCGACTTTCTTCGTCTCTTTAATCGCCGTGTCTGCTAGGTGCTCCAGAAAAGTCGCGGCAGTCTTGTTGTTGGTGCCGAGTTTCTCGGCCAGGTGGCGGGTGAGTTGGGTTTTGGTCATACCAGAAGCCATGAATTCCTCCTTCAGGAACTTACAAATTTGCGTGTATCCATGCGCATACTAACGCACCGCGCTGTGGAAAAGTAGCACTTTATGCAGATTTTATGCGGTTTCCAGTCAGGTACCCTTCGAAAATCGGCATAAAACTTGGGTCCGGCCACCGAAGAGCGCCAAAAATGGCTCAGTTCGCTGGGACAAGGCGATCTTGCCCCAGGCGCTGACATTCAGCGCGGCTGCAGTTTGCACGCATGCGAGGCACAGTACCGGTTCCGCGCAAACCACCGATAACCGATGTGGATCAACCGGTTGAGCCCCGGCAAACTGAAAATCGCATAAAAGGGCCATGCCCACCAGATCCGCCGCGTGACATATAAATAAACGTCGGGCCCGGAAATCAGCTGGCCAGCAGCCGTTAGCAACCGTATGTCGGTGAGCAGTTCTTCACGCGGCATCCGGAGCCTCTCCGCGACCCAGGGCTCATCCAGCGAGGCAATCTTGAATCCGCGTCGCGCGATCGTTCCCGCCCAAAACTTCACCCAACGCGAGCAGAAACCGCACTGCCCATCGTAAAGAACCACGCCCTGGACTCCGCCGGCGCTCACATTTCTTAGGATGGTCAAACCGGGCCGTCCGATTCACTCGAAAATCCGGGTGGAGTGTCTGTTTGCATGAAGCCAACAGTTAGAAGCCAGTAACTGAAAGCGGAGAGCTCTACGGATCGTACACCGCGCTGCCCATGCCGGCACGCCGCGCGCTTTCCTGCATCGCGGCAAGATTCTTCTTTTGCTCTTCGAGTTGCTGCTGCATTTGTGCCACGCGCTCCTGCTTCTTCACCTGGTACTGGTTGTGCTGCACGCCGTTGTAGTATTCGTTCGCCACCACGAAATGAATGGAATCGTTGAGTTTGTCAATCTGCGCCTGCTGGGTCGCAATCGAGCTTTTCTGCGCCAGGATCTGCCTCTTCCATTGTTCGGCCGACCTGCCACCCGAAGGAGCTTTCGGAGACGCCGCCTCCATTTTCCCTTCGCTTTCGCGCTGCCCTGCGTCCGCGTCCGGATTCCTCGAAAGGTCCTCGTTCGCGATAACCTTTGGCTTCGTCGTGGACGATGCATCCTTGGCCTTCTGCTTCTCCCGATTCTCGCGCGCAACGTCGCCAAGAGACTGCCCATAGGCGCTCGGGTTCATCAACAGTGCGATTGTCATAATCTTCAAGAAAATTCGCTGCATAACCCTCCCCCACTCTCTATGCTGCACTGCTTTTTGAATGTTAACTCCATTCGCTGCGATCTGTAGCTACCCCACGTAACTCGTGCGCCAAACGAAAGTGCCATACCATCATGGCCAACCCACCATCTCCAGAACCTTCTCCGCCGTCATCTCGCTCTCTTTTTTGGGCAATGGCATTCTAGCGAGAAGCACTGCGGCCCACGAGCGGCGTGGCGCCCGCCACACGGCGTGTATGGCGGCGCACACGGTCCCGTTCAACGTTCGCCCATAAGTCGCGCCGCATCAACAGCCGCCTAGTTGGCCGCTTTCGTGCCATATCACTTCCGACTGCGCCAGCCGCAGAGGAGGTGACAAAATGGCAACCATTTGGAAATCCACGAACCAGAAATCCACTAATCAGGCTACTAACAATACAATCTCAGGGACGACCCTTTCATCCTGGTCGCGCCAGCAGAAACTGGCAATAGCAACGACCGCGGGCTTTGCGATCGTCGGGCTGTTACTCGCGATGAGCGCTTGCTCGAAGCAATCTCCAAAACCGGCGCTGGTTGGCGTTTCCAACAACGCGTCGACTCACGTGACTCCCGCGACCACGGTCACAGCAATGCAGGTCACAGCAATGCAGGCAAGCACCGCAGCTCCACTTGCAACCGGGAAGAAGAGTCCCAAAAAGCGTCCCGCGAATGTCACTTACAGCGACGCTAACTACGGTGTTTCGTTCCTCTATCCGCGTAAGTTCGCGCTCGCCTCGGGCGACAAAGCGCAACCGCAGTTTGCCGACATCGGTGATGTGCTGATGAACTTCGTCCAGCCCGGCGGAATCGCGGTCGCAACCGTCGCACTGCCCGAGGGTTTGTATCCCGGCACCGACTTTGCATCCGCCTTCTTCAATGTGAACGTCAATCGCAGCCTCTCCGAGCAGGAGTGCGCGCACTTTGCCTTCGTCGACACGCGCAATGCCGATGGCGAGCCAATCGATGCCGAGATAGTCAAAATCGGCTCGACTGACATGGAGATGACTTCCACCTTCTCCGCCAGTGCCATGAAGCAGGACGAAACGCAGTACTATCACAGCTACGAAAATGGAGCCTGCTACGAATACGTCTTAGGCCTCGGCACCGCCGGATACGGCGCCAAAGACGGCATTGAGCCCGTCAACCGCGACGAAGTCTTCGCCAAGCTGGAGAAGATCCTGGCCACGGTGAAGATCAATCCCGTCGAGCAGGCGCATGTCGCCGAACCAACAGGTACCAGCATTGTCAGGGGCAAATAACAAACTCAAAGCGCGCGAAAAACACCAGGGCCACGCGGAACTCTTGCGTGGCCTCGGTGTTTGGGCTAGGCCGGAAACCGTCCGGCGGCGTGCGGCTTCTCACCTGACGCCGGCGCTAACCTGGCCGCACGCCGGGCAAATCGGCGTACAATTTCGAGGAGTAGCGAGGAGAATGGAATGAGCCAGAAGATTATCGACGTAATTGGGACTTCCAAAGAAAGTTTTGCTAAGGCGGCGGAGGCTGCCGTGAAGGAAGCGGCGAAGACCGTTCGCGGCATCAAGTGGGCGCACGTGGATTCGCTCGACATGCAACTGGACGGAGCCAAGGTTCTGCAATACCGCGCCACCACCAAGATTTATTTCGACGTCGAGCACTAATACAGTGATCGCGTGATAATTCGTACGTAAAGAAAAAGTGAGTCATCGAGGCATTGAGTCATTGATTCGATGCCTCAATGGCTCAGGTATCATCGAACTGTGGTGGCCAATCGCGTCGCAAAGAACAAACTACAACTTTTGCGTTCCGAGAAGCTGAGCAAATTGCCTTGGCTGGTGCATGCCTTCTCGACGCGGCATGGCGGAGTATCGCACGCCTACGGCGGAAATGCGCTGAATCTTGGGTTTACGCAGAACGACTCACGCGCCGCCGTCGAGCGCAACCGCGAGCTTTTCCTCAGGGAACTGGGCGTTGCGAATGGGCGCAAAAGCTGGCCGCTGGTTTCGCTGCGGCAGATTCATTCCGATTTGATTCATTGTGTTGACCGGATGCCGGAACAGCCTCTGGCCGGGGACGGGATGATCACGGATACGCCGGGGCTGATCTTAGCCGTGCAGACTGCCGATTGCCTTCCCATCATTCTGGTGGACCGGAAACGGCGGGCGGTCGGTGTTTTCCACGCAGGCTGGCGCGGCACGGTCAAACGCATCGTCGAGAAGGGTGTCGGCGAGATGCGGAAACATTTCAAGAGCGATCCGCGGGACCTGGTGGCGGCGATTGGCCCGGGCGCGCAGGGCTGCTGCTACGAAGTGGGCGAAGAGGTGCGCACCAAATTTGCAGCTCAGTTTGCATACGCCGCAAGCTTGTTCCGCGAGGTGAAGGAATCGGACCCGGTGCGGGAGAAATATCCGTTGCTGTTCCTGACGGCGCGCGCGCCGGGTCACAGCGAATTGCCGGTCAAACTTTTTCTCGATCTGGTAGAGGCAAACCGGCGACAACTGCTGGATGCGGGTGTGATGGCGAAGAATATTGATACGTCAGCGCCGTGCACGGCATGCCACACGGATCTGCTCTTCAGCTTTCGGGCGGATAAAGGCGTAACGGGAAGGCTGATGGGGGCGGCAGGGATCAGGCTGGAATGAACGAGGATATCGGGTGATCGGGTCATCGGGTGATCAAGAACCCCGAGTCGATACTTTTCGATGACCCGATCACCAGGTGACCCGACGGCCCGATCTGCTTACGCCAGGTCGAACAGTAGAACTTCAGCGTCTTCCGTCGCTTTGATGGTCAGCTTTTTTTCTTCGCTTATGGCCGCACCGTCTCCCTGGTGCAACTTCTGGCCGTTCAGTTCGACTTCGCCCTTAGCGACCTGGATCCACGCGTGACGCGCGGCGCCGAGCGACTGCGTGACCTCTTCTCCGGGTGCAAGCAAAGCAACGAACAGCTTCGCGTCCTGATTGATCTTTACCGAACCTTCTGCGCCGTCGCTCGAGGCGATCAGGCGAAACTTGCCGCGCTTCTCGATTTCCGGAAAGCCTTTCTGCTCGTAGCCGGGTTCGTACCCCTGCTTGTCGGGGAGAATCCATATCTGCAGCAGATGCACTGATTCGGTCGAGGACGGATTCGCCTCGCTGTGGCGGATGCCACGCCCGGCCGTCATGCGCTGCCCGTCGCCCGGGAGGATCACCGAGCCGGTGCCAAGGCTGTCTTTGTGCTCAAGCTTGCCCGACAGGACATAGGTGATGATCTCCATGTCGCGATGGGGATGAGTGGGGAAACCGCCGCTCGGCGCGACCCAGTCTTCGTTGATCACGCGCAACGAACGGAACCCCATCCACTTGGGATCGTAGTAATCATTGAAACTGAAAGTATGGTGGGTCTTCAGCCAGCCATAGTCGCCGCCGCCACGCTCATTGCTTGGTCGGATGGTCATCATGATGTTCGCGCTCCTCTTTAGTCGTTATAACGACTATATCAATCCGTTTAGATGTCCGGGGAGCGGGAAGGATTCAGGGGGCTAGAGCGGTCGATGGTCGATGGTCGTTCGCGGCGCGAATGACTATGGCCGACTTGCCACTGGCAAAGGCTGCTATTCTTCCTCTGCAACCCGGGGCAACCTACGGGTTGTCCTCAACTTCAGCCTATGCCTTATCGCGTTGTTTCTTTCACCATGGCGCAAGTGCGGCAAGGAGCTCTCGACTTCCAACGCCAACTGAGCGCCGTCCTGCGCGAATGTGCCGAAATCAAAGTGTATTCCGTAAGCCCGTTCGACCTCGATGAACGCCGCCGGTTCAAGGATCGCTTTGGCGGAGACATTGTGTACTTTCTCAATGACGCGGCATGTCAGGAATGCGGACGACGGGGCCTCAACCTGGCAATTCCTGGCGGAAATCTCCGATGACGAACTGCCTCGCCGACGAACCTTGGTTGTCGGCAGGCCAGACCGGGGCAGTGATACCGGGTGATCGGGGCATCGTGAGATCGGATCATCGAAAAATCGGTTCGGTGGTCGATCGCCCGATGACCCGATCGCCAGATCACCCGATATTCAGTCTTTCTTGTGTTTCTTGTGCGCAGTGTCGGACTTGGGCTTTTCGTCTTTCTTCGTCTCTTTCGACCCCTTCGTGTCTTTGGAGTCTTTCGCTTCCTTGAGTTCCGCAGAGCCGCTGTCGCCTTCCGACGAAGAGGACGAGGACGACGACCCAGAACTGGCGCCCTTCTTCGCGTAATCGGTCACGTACCAGCCCGAGCCTTTGAACTGCACGGCTGGAGCCGAGATCACTTGTTCGATGACGCCTCCGCATTCGGGACACTTTCGCAGCTGCTTATCGGAAAATTTACGGATTTGTTCGAAGCGGTGTCCGCACTTCGTGCACAGATATTCGTAGTTGGGCATCGGTGAGCTGATTTTAGAGGCGGAGATTCATCGGCGTCAATTTTACGCCCGCGCCACACTTCCTCAGCGTTTCAAAAGATCCACCGGCTCGCGGACGTCGTGCACCCGGAAATATTTTGCCAGCGCTGGATATTTTGCGGCGATGGCTTCGTACATGGCATAGGCCACATTGCGATAGGACGCGTGTCCGGCGGGCGTCGTGCGCAACTCGGAAATGTAAACCGCCTCGGCGAAGTCCATCTTGAAGAGCGTGCGCTTGCGGAAAGCAAGTGGAATCGCGTACTGCGCATTTTGCTGGGCTTCTTGACTCCCGCTAGCGGAAAGCTTCTGCACGGCGGTTTCAGCGCGCTTCATTGCCAATTCGTATTCGGAGCGAACTCCGGCAGCTTCGACTTCGGGCGGCGTGTCGAAGCCGTGGGCGGTGGTGAAATCCTGCATGATCTGGACGCAGCGGCGATGACGGTGCATGTCGCGGAAGCCGCCGATGTCCATGAGGATGTCGAAGCGGAACTGCTGGCCGGCGGAGAAGGGACGCAGCAGTTCGTCGTGAGGGCCGCGATGGCGCAGGCCGAGGTCGATGATTTCGCGGCGCCTCGCCTCGCCCGCCGCTTCGACCGCCTGGCGAATCTGCCGGTAAGAGTAGTGACAATGACCGTAAAGCAGCGTGGTGGCAAGTTCGATCTCGAGCCCGTCATCATCAAGCAGATCGTTGTCCAGCAAATCGTCGTCCAGCAAATCGACGACCGGCGCGGGTTCGACGGCGTCTCGCATCAGTTCACCGGCGGCCTGCTGGAGTTCACGGCGCGTCTCGATCTCGTAGCGACTCGGATCGGCGTACTTGACCAGCGTGGGCGCGACTCGCACCTCGCGCAGGAGTTCGCGTTCGGCGTGATCGGCGATTTCGGGCGACACGGCGCGAATCTCGGCCACCAGGGTGCGCAGCGATTCTTCGTTCGCGTTGTAGGCCGGGGAAATGGCGGCTTGCTTCAGCAGCGCTCCAAGATCACGAACTTCTTTATGCGGTTGCGAGAGCAGGTGGGCAATCTGGCTTTCCAGCGTGCGAGCATTGACGATCTCCCCAAGTGAAGTGTTGGTGGCGAGAGGCAACAGATAGCGCGAGATGTCAAAGGCGCGGGCGCGCAAGGTGCGCTCGTAAAAGTCCGGCTTCATTTCGGCGGGCCGAGGTGTGATGCTGGTGAGATATTCGAACGTTCGTTGCGAAACTTTTTCGTAGGCCGTGAACAAGGACTCGATGGTTTCGCGGTAGAGAGTTTTGGCGGGCGAAACGTCCGCGGCTGGACTGTCGGCAGCACTCTCATCCTGGAAACTGGGCGTGTAATAGCCGCTCTTCCTGAAGTCCTGGTAGCGAGTCGAGCGCTCCTGACCGTCCCAGCGCTGCTCGTCGGCAACGACGATGGCGGCGAGGATGGAGAGGCGCTCGATGGCGAGCGCGATGTGGGCAAGGTCGGCGATGGAGCGGTGCCCGTACTGGAAGTAAAAGGTGTTGAGAAATTTTTCCGCCTTCTGCAGCGTAATTTCCTTCAGCGACTCTTTCATCGAGAGCGATGAGCGCGAATACTTGGCCATGGCGTAGGCCTGGATCTCGGGCTCAACGCCGTAAACGGCGAATACCTCGACCGAAGTTTCGGGGGGAACGGGATGCGAAGTGGCGACCTCGGTTGAAATTATTTCAGACATGGGAGTGCAGGAATCTTAATCGTCCGCTGCGCCGGGCGCAATCGATTCTGCGATTCCCATCGAACGCGCACTCTGGATGGAATTACTGCCCTCAAGTACGGGCAGAAGGGTGGAAGTGCTGTCCGACCAGAGCATGGTCCCTTGCAGCACCGAGCGGCGGAACTGTATCACCCGTTCGAGGACATCCTGAGCACTTTCGCGAACGACAATTTTGTCGCCACTCACCAGCGTGATGACGGTATCGGGGGCCTGCTCGACGAACTTGATCAGGTCGGAATTGACGACCAGCGGATGATTGTTGAGGCGGGTGAGCTGGATCATGTTTGGCTCCTGCTTGAACATCGACGGAAGAAGGCCCGCCATTAATAAGGCTTCATCAATATCAATATCAATATCAATAAAGATCGGCAGAAACGGCGAGGGCGGAGAGAGGGGACCAGAAAGGAGGCAGGTTACCTAGGTAGCTATGCCGGGTGGTATTTTAAGAGCGACCTCACCAACCTGCCGGGCTCGTCACTACCTTTATCTTCCGGGAATCCGTTATGCTTAACGGAGATTTATGACCCTGCTCGACGCTCAGCCCTACGACCCCGCGAAGTTACGGCGGCGGAAGATCAAGATCACAGCCACCGTCGTGGTCGTGGTCCTTCTGGCCGCACTGGCCTGGATGTACCGCAACTGGCCCGAAGAGCGCGCCGTCGACAAGTTCTTCACCGCGCTTCAGCACCAGGATTACGAAACCGCCTACGGCATTTACTTCAACGATCCCGGCTGGCGCCAGCATCAGCAGAAATATTCTCAATACACTTACGCGGACTTTTATCGCGACTGGGGACCAGGCGGCGAGTGGGGCCTCGTCAAGTCCCACAGGATCTACGGATCGGCCAACACAAAAGGTTTCGGCAGCGGGGGCGTCGTGGTTGAAGTCGTCGTCAACGAGCGCTCCGAGCACGCCCGAATGTTCGTGCAGAAGTCAGATAAGACGCTGACGGTGTATCCGTATTAGCTCGTGTGGTGACGGGGCTTTGCCCTGTCCAGCCGAGCGCAGCTCGGCAGCTACGCCGCCGTTGCCGCAATTTGCGCCAGCGTCTTCTGCAGCGATGCCTCATCCCCCACCGTTACGCAGGTCTTCGAGCGGTCGATCTGCCGCATCAGTCCCCACAAAACTTTTCCCGGTCCGACTTCAATAAACAGACTGGCACCCTTATTGATCAGCAGCCGCACCGACGGTTCCCACCTCACCGTGCCGGTCACCTGGCGAACCAGCGCTTCGCGCGAGGCCTCCGCGGAAGTGACCACTGCAGCGTCAACGTTGCAGACCACCGGGCATGACGGATTCTGAAAACGCAGCGCACCCAGGTCTCGCGCCAGACGATCCTGCGCCGGTTGCATCAGCGAACAATGGAAAGGTGCGCTGACCGGCAGGCTCACGGCCTTCTTCGCTCCACGTTCGGTGGCGAGCTTGATGGCGCGGTCCACGGCGCCGGCGTTTCCCGAGATCACGATTTGCTCGGGCGAATTAATATTGGCCACCTGGCAAACTTCTCCCTGCGCCGCATAGTTCGCAACTTCGCTCGCAATTTCGCTGACCTTGTCGACCGTCATTCCAAGGATTGCCGCCATCGCCCCCACGCCCAAGGGCACCGCTTCCTGCATATATTTGCCGCGATTGCGAACCGTCCGCACCGCATCGGCAAAGGTCAACGTACCCGCGGCTACGTGCGCCGAATACTCGCCCAGGCTGTGCCCGGCAACAAAATCGGGCTTCAAGCCTTTTTCCTGTAGCACGCGCCACGCCGCCACCGACGCCGTCAGAATTGCCGGCTGCGTGATCTCGGTCAGCTTCAGTTTCTCTTCCGGACCTTCAAAGCAAAGCTCGGACAGCTTGTAACCGAGCGCCTCGTCGGCTTCCTCAAAAGTTCGCCGCGCCACCGGGTAGTTCGCGGCCAGCTCTTTGCCCATGCCAACGGCTTGCGAACCTTGGCCGGGAAAGAGAAAAGCAATGGGGGATGAACTTGTCATTGAATATGCTCAGAGATGCTCACGTAGGGACAGCGACGCTCAGTTCCGCCAGCTCACGCTCGATGGCTTCGTTGACTTTGCCCTCGGCGAATTCCGCCGCCACGCGCACCGCGTTCTTGATGGCATTGGTATTCGACGATCCGTGCGTGATGATGCACACGCCTTTGATGCCCAGCAGCGGCGCGCCGCCATACTCGGTGTGATCCAGCCGCTTCTTGAAATCGGAAAACGCGTTGCGCGAAAGATACGCGCCCACCTGCCGCGTAATCGTCGACTTCAAGGTTTCTTTCAGCACCGCGCGCACCAGCCTGGCCACGCCTTCCGAAGTCTTCAGCGCAACGTTGCCGACAAATCCGTCGGCCACGATCACATCCACATGGCCGTTATATAAATCGCGGCCTTCCACATTGCCGATAAAATTGATCGGAAGCCGCTTGAGCAGTTGAAACGCCTCGCGCGTCAGCTCGTTGCCTTTGCCTTCTTCTTCTCCGATCGAAAGCAGCCCGACCCGCGGATGCTCCATGCCGAAAATCGATCGGCAATAAATATCGCCCATCACTGCAAACTGCTCCAGGTTATTGGGCGTGCAATCCACGTTTGCGCCGACGTCGAGCAGCACGGCCGCCGTGTTCAGGACCGTAGGAAACGCCGCCGCCAGCGCCGGACGATCCACGCCCGGTAGCGCGCCCAGCACCACTTTGGCCGCGGCCATGGCGGCGCCCGTGTTGCCCGCCGTCACAAAGCCCGCGGCACGCCCCTCGCGCACCAGTCGCAGTCCGACCCGAATCGACGAATCACGCTTGGCGCGGATCGCCTCCACTTTGTCTTTCATGGTGATGACTTCGCTGGCGTGCACCACGTCCACCGGCAGCCGCCGCGCCCCGGGATAGCGCGCCAGTTCGGCCCGCAGCCGTGGCTCCGGTCCCACCAGAAGCACGCGAATGCCGTGATGGCGCGCCGCTTGCAATGCGCCTTCAATCTCCGGCTTCGGCGCCTTGTCGGACCCCATCGCGTCCAGAGCGATTATGCTAGGCATGGAAGAAAGACGGTAACTAGGACTTCTCCGCGACCTCTAGAACTTCGCGGCCCTTGTAGGTTCCGCACTTCGGGCACGCGCGGTGTGGCATCTTCTGCTCGTGGCAGTTCGGACACTCCGACAGCGAGTGCTTCGAGAGCGAGTCATGCGCGCGCCGCGTGGCGGTGCGCTTTTGTGAATGTCTGCGTTTCGGATTCGGCATGATGTTCCTTTTCAGTTGCCAGTTGCCAGCCGCCAGTTGCCAGTCAGCCCAGCCTTATTGGCAACTGGGGACTGGCAACTGGCAACTGGCAACTGGTTTCTCACAGCTTATTGCGTATTTCTTTCAGCGCCGACCAGCGCGGATCTTCGACCTCGTCCACGCACGAGCACTGAATTTCATTCAAGTTCTTGCCGCAGTGCGGACACAAACCTTTGCAATCGTCGCGGCAAATCGTCTTCAACGGCAGCGCCAGCAGCACTTGCTCGCGCAACAGGTCTTCCAGCAACAATCCTTCGCCCTCGTAATAACCGATTTCGGCCTCGGCGTCCGTGACCGAAAGCTCTTCGTGTCCGGAGTCGGTTCCGAGCGGCCGGTAGAGAAGATCGAAGCTGCGCTCCACCTGGTGCACGACCGGATCGAGACAGCGCGCGCAAGCTACTTCCAGGCTCGTCTCCAGCTTGCCCTTCACCCGGATGTCCTGCACCACCTTGTGCTTGCCGTGATGCTCCTCGACCAGATCCGCCCGGCCCTGGCTGCGCAGCGGCGACCGCTGCCGAACCTCCGCGCCCAGATCAATCACGCCCGGGCCGAATTCCTCCCGGAAGTCGACCGGGTGAATCTCCAGATCCTTAATTTCGATGAGCATTGAAACCTCCGCCGCCCCCACTCCAATACCGCAAAGGCCCGCGGAAGTGCGCACAGAGACGAAAGTCTCTCAGGGAGCAATACTTAAGAATAAAGGGCTGAAAACTAGGTGTCAAGGAAGGGCAGGTAGCCTCACCGCTTTTTCACCGTCACTTCCACCGGTGCCGTTCCTCACTGACAACCCGCCGCCATTCTCTTAGAATTTGCCCATCGTCAGCAAACTAGTCCACAACTTCCCGACTCCGCGGAAGAAAGGAAGCAGTCCGCCATGCGGCTCTCATCCTCGAGCAATCTAAAACTCTCCTTCGATACCGTCTTCTACTACGTCACCGACATGGATGCTTCCATCGCCTTCTATCGCGACACCCTCGGACTCCCGATGGTTTCGCGTGACTACGTCGCGCGCTTCGATCTCGATGGCGTGCTCATCGAACTCGTGCGCCTCCCACCCGGATCGGTGGTCCCCGGCAACGGCAATGCCCGCCTCTGCTTTTCCGTCGCGAATTTGCAGGAAACGCTGGAGCAAATGCACGCCCGCGGCATCGCGACCAGCGATATCAAAAATAAAAAGGGCGGAAAACTGGCCTTCTTCCGCGACCCCGATGGCAACGAACTCTGCCTCTGGGAGTACGCCGAAACCGAGGATGCGAGAGAGATCGTGAAGTCAGCCTTGCTCCACGGCTAACGCCGGCATAGTCCGGATGGCCCCGGCGCCACTCGGATTCTCTCCGGACCTTCTTTTTATCGGGCAAATCCATTACCTATGGTTATGCTAGACTATCCCTATGCCTACCCTATACGTGGAAAACGTGCCCAAGGACCTCTACGAAGCCCTGCGCGCCCGCGCCCGCAAGAACCGCAGTTCGATCGCCGCCGAGGTCATCGCGCTGCTGGAGCAGTTCGTTCCAACCCCCGAGGAATTGCGGCGACGGAAGCGCGCCTTTGAAGAGCTCATGCGGCTGCAAGCCTCCACTCCTCCCGGGCCGGGGCCTTTTCCCAGCACCGAGGAGATGATCCGCGAGGATCGTGAACGGTGACGACCTGCGTGGTGGACGCCAATGTCGCCGCCAAGTGGCTTCTGCCCGCGGCTGGCGAAGGACTCCTCGACCAGGCGAATCATTTGCTCGCACTGCATGTGAAGCGCGAGTTGCAGTTGCTGGCGCCGGATCTGATCGAGGCCGAAATCGGCAATGTGCTCGGGAAAGCCGTGCGGCGCAACCGGATCAGCCAGGCGGAAGCTGAGAATTCCTTGCAACGTTTCACTGCTCTTGCGATCCAAATCGTCCCCACCTCCGACTTGCTGGGTCAAGCGTTGCAGATCGCAGTGGCTTGCGGCCGCAGCTTCTACGACAGCCTTTATGTCGCACTGGCACTCGCGACCAAGACAGAACTCATTACCGCCGACGAGCGCCTGGTGAACGCCCTCGGGACTCGCTTCCCCGTCCGTTGGCTGGGAGTTTTCTAGCCAGATACTCGCTGCTAACTTCGCACCAACGTCATCTCCGCTATCGCTGGCGCTCTGCGTTATACTGATTACAGGCGATGGAGTTCGCCATTAAACCGCCCTTCGGCTGATAACTCCTACAGAACTTTTGCAGGAGGACTCCGCTGTGAGCCAAAACGCAAGCTTTATCCCCAACTATCTTTCCAACTATCTATGGATCGCGCTCGGCGCCGTTGTCGGAGCCAGCGCCCGCTACTTCCTCAGCACCCTGATCGCCCGCGATTTCTCCTCCGCGTTCCCCTACGGAACGCTGTTGATCAACCTCACCGGCAGCCTCGTCCTCGGATTCTTTCTCGTCTTCTCGACCGAACGCGCGCTCGTCGACCCGCGCTGGCGCCTGCTGGTCGCCATCGGCTTCTGCGGCTCCTACACCACCTTCTCCAGCTACGCCTTCGAAAGCTTCGCGCTGATGGAGCAGGGACAATGGCTCCTGACCGGCATCAACATCGTGGCCAGCAACGCGCTCTGCCTCGCCGCCGTTCTGGCTGGTGCCGCGCTCGCGAGGGGGTTGTAAAATGGCAACTGTTATGGCCGTTCAAGTCACCATCTATCTCACCGAAGGCGATTCCTGGCATCATCGTCCGCTGCATCTGGAAATTCTGAAATATCTGCGCGAAGAAAATTCCTTCGGAGCCGTCGCCTTCCACGCCGTAGCCGGCTTCCTCGGACGAGGCAAAGTCCACACCGCGCACCTCGTCGAAGCCGGAGGCGAGTTGCCCGTCGTGATCTCGTTCGTCGATACCGACGAGCACGTCAGCCGCGTTCTGCCAAAGCTGCGCGAAATGGCCGCGCACCGGCTGATCGTGCGCGAGAACGTGGTGATTGAGCAGGGAAGCCTGGACTGAAATATTGAATAGCGGGTGCCCCACTCATTCGCGGCTTTTTGCGAATGAGTGGGTAAGTCGCTCACTTCATCCCCAGCGCCCGCAGCACCCCATCATCCGCCACCGTCTTCCCATCTTTCTTCGTGACCACGCCAAACGATCCTGAGTAGTCCCACATCGCCCAGCCAATCCCATTGTGCTCGAGCGCCGTCCGCACATCATGCAACCACGCCGCGCGGTCCTGCGGGTCGGAATACTCCCGATACACGCCAAATTCGTTGCACACCAGCGGAACCCCGCGCCGCCTCGCCCACTCCGCCGCCTGCTTCATTTCCGATTCAATACGGGCAGCATCCCAGTGATCGCGCCCGTAGCGAACCACCTGCAACCGGTCCACTTCATCCGGCACCAGCGCCGCCACGCGTTCCGCCGACTCCGCCGTCGACGGATATCTCACGCCGCGCAACCAGTGCCAGTAATACGCGCCCCAGGTCGCGCCCTGATGCGTGAACATGTGCGGCTCATAAAAATGAAAGTCGTAAATGACATTCGAATCGTGCAGGGGCTCCTGAAAAACGAGCTCATCGTCATCCGACCAGCGCGCGCCCGCCGCGATGATCGTGTGCCGGGGAGCGCCCTCACGGATCGCCGCCGCCAGCTTCACTTGCACACCCAGCCAGCGATACCGGTCCGTGAACTCCGGCTCATTCAGAATTTCCAGAAATACGCGGTCCGCGTCCAAATCCAATGCCGAGTAATGCCCGGCCAGCGCCCGCCAGAAATCGGCAAACTGCTCGACAAAGTCGTCGCCCTTGTCATCTCCCTTTGCTAGCCGCGCCTTGAAGTCGCTCTCCGGGTGCAGATCAATGACCACCGCCAGCCCGTGGTCGAGGATCATCTTCACCGCCGCATCCAGATAGCCGAGATATTCCTCCGGAATCTTGTTGGGCTCGCGCACGTTAAACATCGGCTGCGGATTCACGCTCAAGCGCACGTAATCGAAGCCCATCGACTTGATCAGCGCGATATCGTCGACGGTTGTCCACGCCTGAAAATGTTCCGGCGTGTAGCCGCGCTTGTCATACACCTGCGCGAACCACTCACTCGCGTTAATCCCCCGCTTCAACCGCTCAGCCCGCGCGAAAGCCAGCGAGGCGTTTGCGTTCGCGGCTCCGCCAGTCTGTGCCCCCGCGCAACTTGCCACGAGACCTGACAATAATATGCATGCGACTCGCAATTTCACTCGACCCATCTTTACTCGACCCATCGCGGCAATCCCTTCTGCATTGATACACTGATGGCCAAGTCCAAGTCCAAAGACTAGCCCATGCTTCCCTGCCAGCGCCATCTTTTCGATATCCCCGACGACGTCGCCTACCTGAACTGCGCCTACATGTCACCGCTGATGAAGCCGGCACTGGAGGCTGGAACCGCCGGGCTTGCCCGCAAGGCGCACCCGTGGCAGATTACGCCCGATCAGTTCTTCACCGGCTCGGAAGAATTTCGCACCATCGCCGCGCAGCTACTCGATTGCTCAGCCGACTGCATCGCCATCGTTCCCTCTGCCAGCTACGGCATCGCAACCGCCGCGCGAAATTTGCCGGTCAAAAAAGGCCAGAGCATTCTCGTGCTCGAGGAGCAGTTCCCGTCCAACTACTATCCCTGGCAGCGGCGGGCCGAAGAAAGCGGCGCGTCTCTGAAGATCGTTCCCTGGCCCAGTGACAAAAATAAAGATAAAGATAAAAATAAAGATAACGACTGGACTGCCGCCGTTCTCGATTCCCTGACCTCTGATGTTGCAATAGCCGCACTCCCGCACGTGCAGTGGACCAGCGGCGGAAGGCTCGACCTCGTCCGCATCGGCGAAGCTTGCCGCAAGCTCGGCGCCGCGCTCGTTCTCGATCTCACCCAGTCGCTCGGCGCGCTGCCCTTCAGCGTGGGCAACGTGCAGCCGGATTTCGCCGTCGCCGCCAGCTACAAATGGCTGCTCGGGCCCTATTCCGTCGGGCTTCTCTATGTCGCTCCAAAATGGCACGGTGGAATACCGCTGGAAGAGAATTGGATTCAGCGCGCTAACGCTCGCGATTTCTCGAGCCTCATCCTATATACGGAAGACTACGACGCAGGCGCGCGGCGCTTCGACATGGGCGAACGCTCGAACTTCGCGCTGCTGCCTGCCGCCGTGCGCGCCATGAAGCAGTTGCTAGAGTGGGAGGTCGCGCAGGTCTCCGAGACGGCCGGCGCGCTCAACCGTCAACTGGCGAAGGCCGCGGCGGACATAGGATTTTCCGCGCCCGCCGAACCGTGGCGCGCGCCTCATTACCTGGCCCTGCGGAGGGAAGAGGCCATTCCGAAGGAACTCCCCGAAATGCTCGCGAGAGAGAAAGTATTCGTCAGCATCCGCGGAAGTTCGATTCGAGTGACGCCGCATGTCTACAACACGCCCGAGGACGGCGAGCGGCTCATCGCATGCCTGCGCCGCATCGCCTATGCAAAAACTGCTTGATGAGTCATACGGTGGAGCGACGGGCGCCTCGCCCGTCAGGCAGTGTGGTGGCCGGGCGGGGACGCCTGGCTCTCCACCGAATCTTCGCGGTACTACTGCTTGAGTGCGGTGGCTCGGCGCTGCGCCAGCGATGCCGCTTCGCTGGCCGGATTTTCTTTCTCCACCTGGTCGTAAATCTTCTTGGCCTCGTCCGGCTTCTGCCGCGACTCGTAGAACCCGGCGAGTTCGAGCTGCGCCGTCGCCTTGCTGACGGCGATCGTAGGCTTATTGATTAACTGCTTATAAAGATCGACCACCTGCGTATCCTTATTCTCCGCGCGATAAACGGAAGCCTGCGCGAACTTGCCCAATGCCGCAAGTTCAGCGTTCGAAGAGCCGGCTGTCTCCTGCAGACTTCGCTCCGCTGCTGCGTTATCGCCAAGCTGTGAAGAGGCCAATCCCACAAAGTAACGTGCCATGTCGGCAGTGCGGGTGTGCGGATACTTATCGACGATGGCCTGGAACTGCTTGCGCGCCGCCGTGGCACGCTCCTGCGGCGACGCGAAGCTATCGTACCCCGGTTGCGCTGGCACGCCTGCCGGGCGCACCGGCGTTTCGAAGGTGCGGACTGCCGTCGAAAGCTCGGCGCTCGCCTTTTCGTTCTGCTGGTTGACGTAGTACCAGCCGACAAACGCCATCGCTCCGATGGCGACAACCGCAATTACAGCAATAATCAGTTTCGACTGGTGTTCCACGGTCCAGTGGGCGGTCTTCTCCGCAGCCTCGATCGTGACCTTGCTGAAGCGGTCTTGTTTCAGTTGATGCCGGGTTTCTGCGCGCACGGGCTTCCTTCTTCGCTTAAGGATAGGCTGACAATTCTTCAGTTTAACAGGCTGATTTCCAGAGCGTCAAAGCGGCGTATCGAACCATGTTAATGTAACCCGGCGTAGGAGCGCGATCCCAGAGCGGGGGCGGGAAGCGAAGCACTGGATTGCGGAACGGATTTTGCCGGCTTGACGGCCCAGGTCTCAGGTCTCAGGAAAATCTTCCAATCCAGAACCTGACACCTGAGACCTAAGCAGCAAAACGGCAGGGCTGATCCCCCGCCGTCTCGCTCGCATACAAAAATTCGGGCCCCTACTTACCTTTATTGACCACTTTCTTGAGTTCATTTCCGGGAGTGAATTTGGCGACTTTACGGGCAGCGATCTTGATGGTGGCACCCGTCTGCGGGTTTCGGCCATTGCGGGCCTTGCGCTGCGAGACGGAGAACGTGCCGAACCCGATCAAGGCTACCCGGTCACCTTTTCGAAGGGCAGCGGTGACGCTGTCCACGGTGGTGTCGATCGCGGTCGTCGCCTGCGCCTTTGAAATGTTGCAGGCTCCGGCGATCCGGTCAACCAGATCAGCTTTATTCATGCTCTCTCCTGACACTAGTCGTTTCGGTTCCCGCGCATCAGCCGGGGAGGAAAGCTCAAAGCGCGAGCACCGGCGATGTCAATTCTCACCTATGTTACGGGATTGTCAATGGGAAACACGTGCCAGTTGCCCGTTTTGACACATGAAGCGAACGGCTGTGTCCGCAGGAATGGGGAAATGAGCCAAAAGCGCCCGGGTTTGTCCCCCTTCTTAGCTGCGATCGGCAGTTTTCCACGGTTCTTCCCGGTTCTCCACAACCCGCCGCTCGTCTCCACAGGATGTGCACAGAGAGGAAATGGTTTCGAGTTGCGGTGCAAGCGGGTTCGGGTGCAGAGTCTAATTACACAATAGAGTAAAGAATTATGAAAACAGCAGCCGAAGTTTGCCCCCTGTGCGCGGGCTCGGGATGGAAGCCGGTTCCGGGGGCGCCGGAACGCGGCGTCACGCGCTGCGATTGTCAGTTGCGGGCGCGCGGGGGCGCAATGATCGCGGCGGCGCGAATTCCAAAGAGATACGAGCACTGTGAGCTGTCGAACTTTACGACGGATTTCCCCGGAGCCGATCGTTCGATTGCGCTGGCCCAGATCAGTGCGTCGCGCTTTGTGCAGGAGTTCAATCCGCGAGACGGCGCTGGGTTGCTGCTGGTCGGCGGAATCGGGACCGGCAAGACCCACCTCGCGGTGGGCATTCTTAAGGAACTCATCGCGGCCCGAGGAAGCGCCTGCCTTTTTTGCGACTATCGCGAACTGCTGAAACAGATTCAGAATTCCTACAACGATTCCGTCCAGGCGACCGAGCTTCAGCTGCTGCGGCCCGTGTTTGAAGCCGATGTGCTGCTGCTCGACGAACTCGGCGCCGTGAAACCGAGCGAGTGGGTGTGGGACACGGTCAGCCTGATCCTCAACACGAGATATAACGACAATCGAACCACGATCATCACCACGAATTTCGCGGACGAGCCGGCTGCGAGTGTGACCCGGTCATCGTCACTGTCGCCGGCGCGGGCGGCCGCGCGTGAAGAAACCCTGGGCGACCGCATCGGCGAGCGTATGCGTTCCCGCCTCCATGAGATGTGCCGCATCGTGAAGATGGACGGGCCGGACTTCCGCCAGAAGTTTAAGAGCGCGAGCTTCGGATAATTCCGCGCGACCATCACACGCACTACAATCACAAGCGTGCTGACCGAACGCATCGAGTTCCAGCCGGAACGTGACAGCGACATCTTCTCCGCCGCAGCCGCCGCCCCGGCCGTGTTTCTTTTGCGCGGCGAGGACGCAAACTCCGAGCCTTATGTCAGCAAGACCGCCAATCTCCGCCGCCGGCTGCAGCGACTGCTTTCGGCCCCTCAGGAGCAAACCAAGCGGCTCAACCTGCGCCATCGCGTCCGCTGGATCGAATACACGCTGACCGGCTCCGATTTCGAATCGGGATTCGTACTCTACCAAATCCTGCGCGCCGCCTTTCCCAAGACCTATGCGAACCGCCTGCGGCTGCGGTTCGCTCCTCTGGTCAAGCTGCATCTGGAAAACGAATTTCCCCGCGCTTCAATCACGACGCGGCTGGGACGAATTTCGGGCAAGCGGATTTCGGGGAAAAATGTTTACTACGGGCCGTTTGCTTCGCGCCTGGCGGCGGAAAAGTTCATGAACGACGCGCTCGACTTCTTCAAGATGCGCCGCTGCGTCGAAGACCTCCATCCCGACCCGAAATTTCCCGGCTGCGTTTATTCCGAGATGAAGATGTGTTTGGCGCCCTGTTTTCGCGGCTGTACCGACGACGAGTACCGCAGCGAAGTGGTGCGGGTCGAGGATTTTCTGGACTCGCGCGGCGAATCGCTGAAGCGGCAGATGGCGGCGGAGCGCGATGGCGCCTCGGCGAAAATGGAATTCGAAACCGCCGCAGCCATTCATGCGCGGCTCGACAAGCTCGCTCCCGTGCTGCAGCAACTTCCGGAATTCGTCCGCCGGATTGACCAAATGCACGCCATAATCGTGCAAAGGTCGCGGCAACCGGAGAGCGTCACTTTGTTCCGCGTTGACGAAGGCGCGCTCGCCGGGCCATTTGAGTTTCCGATTTCCGATACGGAGCACGCCAAGTCACAATCGATGGAGGCTCGGATCCAGGCCGCCCTGACAGCATTTCCCGCGGCCAAACCAGGCGGCGCAATCGAACGCATGGAGCACCTAGCGATCCTGAAGCGTTGGTGCTATCGCGGGACTCGCGCCGGCGAAATCTTCTTTGCCGATGCCAGGGGAGAGCTGCCGATGCGGCGCCTGGTGCGGGGGATCGGACGAGTGTACAAAGGGGAAGCGCCCGAAAGCGAAATGAACTCGAAGCCGATGTTGTGATTCGTTGACTTCTCTATTGACTTCTGTCTTCGTAGAATGAAATCAGCTATGGCAAAAAAGAAGACGAGAAAAACATCAACGAAATCGAACAAGAAAACCGCGGCGCGACCGGAATCTCTCGATCGACTCCTCCGCGACCAATTGCTCTACTTGCTGAAAGGCGGTGGGGCGCATATTAGCTTCGACGACGCCATGCGCGACTGGCCCGTGCAACTCACCGGAGCCAAAGTTGCGAACTTCCCTCACACCGCCTGGATGCTGCTCGAGCACATGCGCCTCGCCCAGTGGGACATCCTGGAGTTCAGCCGCAACTCGAAGCATGTCTCTCCGCCATGGCCCGAAGGATACTGGCCCACGTCGGAAACACCCCCGAACGAGCAGGCGTGGACCGCGAGTGTGGCCGCGTTCAAGAAGGACCTGCGAACGATGGAGCGACTCGTCGCCGACAGAGGAGTCGATCTCTACGCCCGGATTCCCTGGGGTGATGGGCAAACGATTTTGCGTGAGGCGTTGCTGGTGGCCGACCACAACGCGTATCACCTCGGACAACTGGTGATGCTGCGGAAGAGTGTCGGAATCTGAGGGCCCTTAATTTTTCAGGAGCCAAAAAAGGATCTCTCGGCGCTCTCTGCGTCTCGGCGATGAACAAGCTCTAAGCCGCACGAACCGGCGTGCGCACCGGCTTCTTCCGGAACACAACCTTTATCTCTTCCCGCCAGCGCTCGTCAATTCCCAGCAATTCCCAATCGATCTCCGGTGAGAGATAACGCAGGATCGTGTCGGTTGTGGGATGGACGTGCAGCGCGGGCGCGACCAGCATGAGCAGGGGCTTCTGCGGCGAGATCTCGCGTCCCGGAAAATAACCAAATTGCACAAATTCTCCGCGGCTCTGGTGCCAGGCGACGCGCGACCAGTAATCCACGCCTTGCAGCGGAAGGTGAATATCCTCGTCAGCCTTGAGTTCGATCACGGCGAGGCGGGACTCGCGAGTTGCGGCCAGAATGTCGATCATGGCGCGGTCGGCGGCGGCGAATGCGGGTACCTGGACATACAATGATCCCGTTAGCAGCCGCCCGTCGAGCGCCGCGATGTTCCGGGCGACCAGCGATTCCAGCCAGCGCTCGGGATGCATCCGCCACAACGAGTGGTTCTTGGGGCCATCCTTATGACGAACCGCCGCCGCCAGCCGCACCAGATCGGCAAACTGCGTTTCGTTTTCCAAGTTGAGAACACGCTCTTCCGGCCCCACCCCGAAAACGATTTCCTCACTGCTCTCGAAGTTTCGGGGATCATGCGCAATCCGCGCCTGGGCGAATTCAAGGCCATGCCGACGGAATGAAATCGACGCAGGCGAGAGCGCCACGACTTCCGCTTGCGGCAGAATGCCGCGAATGCGCGCAATCGATTCCGCAAAGCGATCGCGCGCCTGACCTTCATCGATCGAATGCACCAACCGGGTTGCCAAGTTGCCGCAATCGCCAGTATCCACCGGAACGAGCGCATCCTCCCGTTGGTCGAATTCGTACAAATGCCATTTTGCTGCCGTGGGATGGAGATGCGCCATGCGCTGCCGGGTCAGAGCCACGGTGCCTTTCGGCACAACCATCGCGAGGCCCTCGACCACGCGGCGTTCCTGCTGTGCCAGCCGGCACGCTTCGAGCCAAAGGATTCCCACGGTCAGCGCGCCATCGACGGTCGCTTGCGTTTCCTGGTCGTTCACTCCCACGATGGCCAGGGCGCGTTGTCCCTGGCGGAGCAAGCCACGCAGGTAAGCCGGGCCGAAGGAGTGTTCGAGATCGATGCTGGTGGTGAGCCGGACCACCGTCCAGCCGGGAAAATTTCTCTCCAGCGCCCGGCGCAGGCGAGGCTCGTAGGCGACGCGCGACGCACGTCGCGCGGCGGGCGAGCGCTGATCGCGATCGCGGCAGAAGTCGAGCCGGGTGGGGCGATTCTGGCCCATGCGCTGCACTTGCAACCGCAGCGTGGTGGCCTTCACTTCCGCATCCAGCACGCGCCGTACGAAATTCCGCTCGCTCGACCACAGGTGCAGCAGGCATTTGTGGTACTCGCCGGAAACTGAATATTTCGACTCGGCCAGATCGAACACGATGGCGCTGTCTTCCACCACCACGACGGCGCGGGCACCGTCGAGAAAGTCGGAGAGCATTTGGCTGAGGGAGTCTGGGGTCATTGATTCAATGGGCAAACGGGGCAATCTCGATGGTCACTATCAGTACTTTTCTCTTTGTTTACCGTTTGGGTATTAATGCATGTTTACTACCACCCCCCTCTCCCCTAGTCCAGTGGAATCATGGGGTTGGGCTGTGGAAAATTTTCAAAATCTACAGCACAAAGGACTTATATGGAAAATATTCCGGAATAAGGACTTAGCTCGATTTTGCGGTCAATTCTACTAAAATTGGAAGTTTTGGCGGCTTTTTGACGCCCGCTTTTTGCTTCAAATTTGTTTATCAAAGAGTAACTGGTCAATGGGCTTGAACCCACGTCTCGAAAACCGCGAGACCCTTCGACGAGCTCAGGGCAGGCTGTGGGGCACCCACTTTCGAGGGGCTGTCTCCTGAGAAACGGGCGCGCCTCGGCCCTGACACACAGGTCGATTTCCATTGTCGCCGACGGGCGGGGCGATGTCTGTGATGGTGCACACCGGACAGTTGTGATGAAAAATGTTGAAGTTAGAAATGTCTTCTATGTGGAGTATACTGTGGAATAGGTTCCACATATGCAAATCGTTCAAATCGTGCTGGATAAAAAGCTGTTACACGCCGCCGACCAAGCTGCGAAGCGCACTCGGCGAAACCGTTCCGCTCTGGTGCGCGACGCCCTGCGGGAACATCTCCGCCGGTTGGAACTGCGAGCCAGTGAAGAGCGCGACCGCCAGGGCTACTCGCGACAGTCGCAGGCCGAAGCGGAAGCGCGGGGTTGGGAATCGGAGGCCACGTGGCCGGAAGAATAGCCCGAGGCCGGATAGCCCGAGGTGAGGTTCGGCTCTACCAGTTTGCCGCGCCCGACAAAAAGCGGCCGGTGCTCGTGCTCACCCGCAACAGCGCCATCGCGTATTTATCCACAGTCACGGTTGCGCCTGTCACTTCGACGATTCGCGGCGTGCCATCGGAAGTCGTTCTGAATGAGGAGGACGGCATGAAGTCCCCGTGCGCGGTGAACCTGCACAATGCAGTTACGGTGTCGCAACAGCGCCTGGGGAAACGTGTGGCCCAGCTTAGTTCCGCCCGAATGAATGAGGTGTGTGCTGCTCTGCGGTTCTCTTTGGGTTGCGATTCAAACTAGTTACTGGGCACGTTCCGCCTGTCCCCGAATTTCCCCCGCAGTGCCGTCGGAAGCTTCTTATAATCATCCGAGAGCGCTTTTTCCGATGAGCAATTTCCGACTATCCCGTGGGCTCTGTGCAGCAGTCGCCAAAATGCTGCGCGGGTCGCACCAAACGTTGACATCGCTCTTTGTAAGTTCGGGTGCACCCGGACCACCATCGGACGTAGCAGCACTATCGCATGCGGCAAAATGGAAAGAATGGCTCTTTCGCGTTGGGCAGGATCCAACCCTCGACAGTCTAGCGGTTCTTGGAAATGTGATTGAAGAGAGCATGGATAGCGCGCCTGAGGATTGGACCCCTGAATATGACGAATGGAAAGCAGACCGAGAGCGCGTGCTAAAGGCACTGGAGGAGAGCGGGCTGCGCTATTACCGAGGCGGGAGAGTGCTTCCCGAAGGTCAGCCTCTACCTGATATTGCGCCCTATGTTCAACGTGGTCCGACGAAGCCGAGCGACATGGACGAGCTTCTCCTAGTCCTGGTGAAGGGGCTTCGCCGGGCGATGTATCCGCTAACGAACAGGCGGAAGGGCGCCATCCAGCTTTCCTTCTCCTCGGAGTATGACGTGCAGGACTTACTGCACGCCCTGCTACGCCCATGGGTTGCTGACATTCGGCCGGAGGAGCATACGCCTAGTTACGCTGGTTCCAGTACACGAATGGATTTTCTCCTCCCCGCCCATCGGCTCGTTTTGGAAATAAAGTTCGTGCGGGATGGGAGCCATGCCAAAGGTATCGGTAACGAGTTAATTATCGACAGCGACCACTACCGACGCCATCCGGAGTGCGACAGCCTATGGTGCGTTGTCTTCGACCCGCAGAGCCTCTTACCGAACCCTGAGGGGCTGAAAAAAGATTTGGAGGGAATACGGTCAACCAAAGACGGTTCGCTTAACGTGAGGCTCCTCATTCTATAGGCTCACAACGGTCGCCCAAACGCGGCCCGAACTTTCCCACCCGCCAGTTAGGCGACAACACAAGCCCAGCCTTTTCCTTCCCGATATGCCCTGACGTTCTCGGATACGAGAATGCTTTGGTCATTTCCTCCCCTTTCTTTTGAACGAATCAAAACTCCATAGCCACTTCGGTGGCTTCATGCCACATAGACGCATGACAGCTACAAGAACAAGCACCAAAATTATTAGCTGTATCACGGGTTTCCCCTTTCGTTCTACGATAAATTCCCTAGCTAGGCTATAGCGTTTCGGGTGATGGTGTAGAGTATGCCCCCTCAACGGCTGAAAGCCGGAACCCGTTGCCGATATGGCGGTACAACTGAAGCCGTGCCCTTCCCAGAAGCGCCTACGGGGCAGCTCTACATCCAGAATTGCTCTGGCCGCAGAACACTGCCGAGCTTCGCTCGGCTTGGACGGGCGAGGGCGCCCGTCCCCACACGTTCACTGGCTGCCCGCCTGCTCCACTGTCGTGATATCGAATGAGTCGCTCAAGTCCGCATGTCCTGCGAGCGTTCCTGACGCTGACGGCGTTCTGCTCATGGGATAATGCAATAGCCGCACGAGTCGTTTGCAAAACCTTGCGCATCAAAATATGGTGATTGCCAACCAGGAACACTTCTTCTTCAAGCACTACGGGCTTACGAATCAAGATCTTGAGACTTATCTGACCGCCGCGCTTTCGGCGGGCGGCGACTACGCCGACCTTTATTTCGAATACCTGACCTCGACCTCCCTGATGATGGATGAATCGCTGGTGAAGTCCGCCTCGCAGGGAATTTCGGCGGGCTGCGGTGTGCGGGTCGTCTCCGGCGAGCGCACCGGGTATGCCTATACCGACGATCTTTCTCCACAACGGATTCTTCATGCCGCCCGCACCGCGGCGCTGATCGCGAGCGCGCCGTCCAAGACGACGGTTGCCGGATTCCAGCAGAAGCCGGCCCGCAGCCTGTACCCCGTAGCATTGCCTTCGGTGGACGCGGATATTACCGCCAAGGTCGAACTGCTGATGCGCGCCGATCGCGCCGCTCGCGGATACGATCCGCGCATCAAGGAAGTACGCGCCAGCTATGCCGACGAACTGCGAACCATCCTGGTGGTCGGCTCCGACGGCACATTTGCGGAAGACTCGCAGCCGCTGGCGCGCGTGAATGTTTCGTGCATCGCGAAGACCGACGCCAGTTCGGGCCGCGGCACCTCTGGCGGTGGCGGCCGAGTTGCGCTCGACTTCTTTTTCGGCGACAAAACGCCAGAGTTCTTCGCCAAAGAGGCCGCGCGCCAGGCCATTCTGCAACTTGACGCCCGCGAAGCTCCGGCCGGAGACATGGAAGTCGTCCTTGGTCCGGGATGGCCCGGCGTTCTGCTGCACGAGGCCGTGGGCCACGGATTGGAGGCCGACTTCAATCGCAAGAAGACGTCGGCATTCGCCGGCCTGATCGGCAAACGCGTGGCCAGCGAAAAGTGCATGGTGGTCGACAACGGCACGATGCCATGGCGCCGCGGGTCGCTAAACGTGGACGATGAAGGCCAGCCGACGCAGGAAACCGTGCTGATCGAGAACGGAATTCTGAAGGGATACCTCAGCGACAAACTTTCCTCGAAGCTGATGGGCCTGGCTGATACCGGCAACGGACGCCGCGAGAGTTATGAGCACATTCCGATGCCGCGCATGACGAACACTTACATGCTGGCCGGGCAGGACGATCCCGGAGACATCATTCGTTCGGTGAAGAACGGCGTCTACGCGGTGAACTTTGGCGGCGGACAAGTCGATATCACGAACGGCAAATTTGTTTTCTCGGCGTCGGAAGCGTATCTCATCGAAAACGGACAGATCACCGCCCCGATCAAAGGCGCAACCCTGATCGGCAACGGACCCGATGTGCTGACGCGGGTTTCGATGGTCGGCAACGATCTGAAACTCGATGAAGGCGTCGGCACCTGCGGCAAAGATGGACAATCCGTTCCCGTGGGCGTCGGCATCCCGACAATCAAGATCGACCGGCTTACCGTAGGCGGCACGGCGAAGCGGGAAACCGGCGGATTCATGCAGTAAAGTCAGGCTACGAGCTTCGAGCTACGAGCTTCGAGCAGGCACTGCCCGTTAGCTCGCAGCTCGTAGTTCGCAACCATTAAAAATCTGAAATGACGACAACTCTGGAAACTCATACTCCGAAACTCGAAACCGAATTGCAGGAAATCGCCACCGACGTAGTGCGCCGCGCCATGAAAGGCGGCGCAACGGCGGCTGAATGTGTGGCCCGCGAGGGCGACGAATTTTCGACCGTGGTGCGCCTCGGGCAGGTCGAAACGCTGAAGGAATCGGGCTCGCGCGCCATCGGCGTGCGCGTCTTCTTCGGACAGCGCGCGGCCAGCACCTATTCCAGCGATTTTTCCGCCGCCGGCATCGAGCGCATGTTGAACTCCGCGCTCGAACTGGCGAAGATCTGTTCCGAAGACCCGTATGCCGGAATTCCCGAAGCCGGCCAGCTCGGATCGCTTCAGGGCGACCTCGACCTTTATCACGAGGACGTTTACTCACTGCCCGGCGCCGAGCGCATCGAATATGCGCGCCGCGCCGAAAAGGCCGCGCTCGACGCCGATCCCCGCATCAAGAATTCCGAAGGCGGATCGTTCGACGCCGCGACCGGCAGAAACGCGCTGGCGAATTCACACGGCTTTGTCGGCGAATACCGGCGGTCGTACTGTTCGGTCGCGGTGGTGCCCATTGCGCAGGACGCGAACGGCGGCATGCAGCGCGATTACTGGTATTCGGTGGCACGCAGCCTGGCGAAGCTCGACTCGGCCGAGCAGGTAGGAAAGGAAGCGGCGCGCCGTACCCTGCGACGCCTCGGCGCGCGCAAAGTGAAGACCGCGCATGTGCCGGTGGTGCTCGATCCGATGGTCGCAAACTCCATACTCGGACACATCTTCGAGGGCGTGAATGGCGACTCGGTCTATCGCGGAGCTTCGTTCCTGGCGGGCAAACTCGGACAGAAAATTGCCGGAACGAACGTTACCGTCATTGACGACGGCACCATGCCCGGAGGCTTCGGCACCACGCCCTTCGATGGCGAAGGGATTCCCACCCGCCGCACGTTAGTGATCGAGAACGGGGTTCTGAAGTCATATCTGCTGAATACCTACACGGCGAAGAAGTTGGGCCTCGAGACCACCGCCAACGCATCTCGCGGGCTCGCCGGGACACCCGGCATCGGGCCGGGAAATTACTTCCTCGAACCCGGAACGAAAACGCCGAACCAGATTATCGCAGACATCAAAGACGGCCTCTATGTAACCGAGTTTCTCGGTCACGGCGCCAACCTGGTCACCGGCGATTACTCCCGCGGCGCCTCCGGCATGTGGATTGTCAACGGCGAACTGGCCTATCCAGTCGAAGAGATCACGGTAGCCGGCAACCTGAAAGACATATTCTGCAATATTTCCGAGATAGCCAGCGACCTGGAATTCCGCGGCAGCATAGCCTCGCCCACGATCCGCATCGACGGACTCACGGTAGGCGGAGAGTAGCAAGGCTCACGTAGGAGGGCACCCCGACCAAGCCGAGGGCGGCCCGCCCGGGGCTTAGAGCGGCCACCCAAAAGAAACTGACTGCGACCTGCTGGAAGATAATGGTTATAATCGGTACGCCTTGGGTCCCGGATAGCAATGCGGGGAGCCACTATCCCGAGCCGTGCTCGGCACTGATGCTGGGCACTCTGATCGGTTCTAAAGCAGTTCGTGATCAGCCGTGAACGAAACCCAGAAAGACGCATCCCATCGAGTTCGGCAAGCAGTAGTGCAAACTCTTTCTTCGGTTGAAGATCTTGTCTATGTCGGTCTCGGGCTGCTCTTAACAATTGCCGCACTCACCCTGCTGGTCACCACGCTCAAGAGTGTGGCGCTGGCCTTGTGGAACCACGCGTTGGGCGGACAAGTCGTGAACCTTCTTGATCAAATCCTCCTGATCCTGCTGGTCATCGAGTTGCTGTATACGGTGCAGGTGTCGTTTCGTGAGCACGGGCTCATCGCCGAGCCGTTCCTGGTGGTGGCGTTGATTGCAGTCATCCGAAGGATCCTGGTCCTCACGGCAGAAGTACCCAAACTGGCGGAAGCGGGCGAGGCGGCTTTCCGGCACGCCATGGTGGAATTGGGGGTACTCACCGTCATGGTGCTGGTGCTCGTAAGTTCTTTGATTATGCTGCAGAAGTATGCAAAACGTGCGGTGTGATCACCCTGGATTTGGCAGCCTTCCGTGCAATCGCCTTTCGCTTTAACATGGCTTGATACGCCGTATGGCACCGGACATTCCTGTCCTATCCGCGTAGAATTAGGGATTGGCCTCTATGCCGGATCTTCGCCGTGGTCTCATCATCGTGAATACTGGGCCGGGCAAGGGGAAGACCACCGCGGCCATGGGGACCGCGTTGCGGGCCGTCGGGCAGGGGATGCGCGTCCTGATGCTGCAATTTTTGAAGGGCTCGTGGCATTACGGAGAACTCGATGCGGTCAAGGCTTTCGGCGACAAGTTCATCCTCAAGCAGATGGGACGAGGCTTCGTAAAAGTCGGCGCCGAGAAACCAGACCCTGAAGATGTACGGATGGCGGAGGAGGCCTGGGCCGAGGCCGAGAAAGCGATCCAATCCGGCGAATGGGATCTGGTGGTGCTCGATGAAATCAATTACGCCATCAGCTACGGTATGCTGGATCCGGCGAAAGTGGTGGAGTCTCTGGCGCGCAAGCCGGAGATGGTGCACGTCATCTTGACGGGAAGAAACGCGCATCCGGCAATTGTCGAGCTTGCCGACACCGTGACGGAAATGCGCCAGGTAAAACACGCCTACGAAAAAGGCGTGATGGCGCAGAGAGGAATCGAATATTGAATTGGTAATTTTGTAATTTTGCAATTTGGTAATCTAAGAACCTTTTGGGGCGCGTGCGCTTAGATTTTCAAATTACTAAATTACACAATTACAAAATTACAAATTCCCCATGGCTTGGTTCAAGCGACAATCCGGTGAGCTAGACACTTCGGGCGAGAAGAAAGTGCGCACCGAGGGCCTGTGGGTGAAGTGTGACGACTGCCGCCAGATTATCTGGAAGAAGGACTTAGAAGAGAATCTCAACGTCTGCCCGAAGTGCGGCAAGCACTTCCGCATCGATGCGCGCACCCGCCTGGCGCAGCTCCTCGACGACAATCAATACGAAGTTTTTGACAGCAATCTCGTCTCCACCGACCCGCTGAAATTTGTGGACCTGAAAGCGTACTCCTCGCGCCTGAAGCAGGCGAAGGCGGACACGGGCCTGAAAGACGCCATCATCAACGCCCATGGCAAACTGAACGGCCGCCCGGTGATCGTGAGCGCGATGGAATATTCGTTTATCGGCGGAAGCATGGGCGCGGTAGTTGGCGAGGCCATTACGCGAGCCATTGAGAAGGCGATGGAAACGCGGAAACCGATCATCATCGTCTCGGCGTCGGGCGGCGCGCGCATGATGGAAGGCGTGATCAGCCTGATGCAGTTGGCGAAGGTCTCCGCCGCGCTGGCGCGTTTGGACGCGGCGCGGGTCCCGTACATTTCGGTTTTAACCGATCCCACAACCGGCGGCGTGACCGCATCGTTTGCCATGTTGGGCGATCTTAATATCGCCGAACCCGGCGCTCTGATTGGCTTCGCCGGGCCGCGAGTGATTGAGCAGACCATCCGGCAGAAGCTGCCGCCGGGGTTTCAGCGCTCCGAGTTTCTCCTGGAACATGGAATGCTCGATGCCGTGGTCGTGCGCAAGGAGTTGAAGGCATACATCGCGCGGGCGCTGGATTTCATGGTGCAGGCAGCATAGCGGCGCTCGCGTGGGGACGGCCACCTTTCGGGGCCCAAGCCGAGCGCAACTCGGCCGGCGGGTGGCCCCCGGGTTTTGCGTCCATCCCCGCTCTGGAGTGGGTGCCTTGGCCAAGCTTGGGCGGTGTATTCGTCGGTCACCAACTCGGTGCATTGACCAACAGACTAATTCTTAATAGGAGCGATCAGCAGCGATGCCCCGACTACCTTTCCGGCATCGGATTCCTGAACGAAAGCAATCAAGCGCAAATTCGCAGGATCAGGCTTGGATTTGACTTTCACAAGAACATCACGACCAAAGTTCTTCCCCTTCTCCACCGTGCCAACTTTGCTGATACTCTCGGCCACGGCGACATAACGAATGTCGCGACCCTTGTTCTCGCCGCCCAAAATGTGCGATTCCGCGTGATTGAGTGCAACCGCAACGAAGACGTCGGCTTTGCGGGCCTTGAAGTCTCCCGGCAACGCCTCGACCTCGAGGTGAACGCGGAGCGTTCTTGGATTCGCCAGAGAAACGGAAAAAATCCTAACCGGAATCTTGGCATGGCGACTGGCGATTTCGATAGCGCGACCCACGGCACGGGCATCACTCCCGTTCAGTTGTGTGGTTCCATCGACCACCATTTGCGGCGTGTAAGGGGTGTTTAATGCAAAGCGGCGCTCATAATCGCCCTGCCGAGCGGTGAAAAAACTCGACGAGTGAGTGTCTTCCCAGCCATCGTGGTTCCAATAGTCCACATGTTCACTAAGAACAATCACGTCAGCTCCCAGTATCGGTTGCGATTCATCCAACTTCTCGAGCAGGGCATCGGCGGGAGGACAACTCGAACACCCTTCGGAAGTGAACAACTCGACCAGCACAGGCGAAGCACCATCGCCTCGAGGAAGATCCGAGGCAACCGCGAACGTGGAAGCTGCCCCAGTTATGAGAAAAGTCATGAAAACAGGGAGTGTGACAGTGAGCCTCATCTTCATAGCGACCTCATGCCTATCAAGCGGCCCTTCGCAGGTAGGCCCTTTATTCTAACTCTGATAGGAGCCCCGCCCCAGCTCAAGTGCAGCCACCCGCACCACTCACGTAGCGACGGCCGCCCCTCGGCCGTCCAAGCCGAGCGCAGTTCGGCAGTTGCATGTGGTCACAGCAACTCTGGATTCGCTACAACCATCCTCACAAGCTGGTATCCTTTCCCTCGTTCGAGCGCTTGGGAAGCGCTTGGACCTCGATCCGCCGCCGTCCGATGGGAGAAAGTCGGAACCGCTGGCCGGACTTGCTACCCTAAACATTAGCCGCTGTCGCGAACGGCGACGATTCCGCCCCGAGTTCGCGAACGGACAGCTACCGACGACTGACGACCGATGTCTTACGAAACCGCAGTTGCGCAGATGTACGCGTTGGGCCACGAGTTGGCGCAGACGCCGTCGCACAAGTTCGATCTGGCGCACATTCGCGTGCTGCTGGCCGCACTAGGGCATCCGGAAAATGGTTTCCCAACGGTGCTGGTCGCGGGCACCAACGGCAAGGGTTCGACGGCCGCGACTCTGGCATCCATCCTGCAGGCTTCCGGGCTGAAGACTGGGCTCTATACTTCGCCGCATCTGGTTCGCATCAACGAGCGGATTCGCCTCAATGGCAGACCCATCGCCGACGACGATTTCGCGATGCTCCATGATGTGGTCGACCGAACCGCCGAGCGGCTGGTTGGGGAACGCGATCTGCCGTGGCATCCCAGCTTCTTTGAGACGCTGACTGCGATGGCCTTTGAGTATTTCGCTCGGAACCGGCCCGACATGGTTGTGCTTGAAGTCGGCATGGGCGGGCGTCTGGATGCGACCAACGTGGTTGAGCCGCGCCTCAGCATTATCACCGACATCTCGCTCGATCATCAGAAATATCTGGGTGAAACTGTGGGCGAGATTGCCCGCGAAAAAGCTGGCATCATCCGGCCGGGCGGAGTTGTGGTTACGCTGCCGCAATTGCCCGAAGCCAACGAGGTGATCGGAAACACAATCCTGGATGTGGGCGCGCGGGCGGTGAATGCGGTGCTGTATGTGCCGCCGGTGTCGCCCAGTAGTGGTCAGTGGCCAGTGGCCAGTGGTCAGTGGCAACGGTATCCACTCGACGTGATGGGGGCGCAAATCATGATCGAGTCGCCGTTGGTGGGGCGTCATCAACTGCGCAACCTTGCGCTGGCGATCGCGGCGGCGGAGGAACTGCACAACCAAGATATAGAAAATCACGGAACAGTTCAGATCACGCCGGAGACGATCGCACAAGGCATCCGCGAAACGCATTGGCCGGGGCGCTTCCAGGTGGTGCCGGCCGCGGGAGACGATCCCGAGTATGTGCTCGATGTCGCGCATAATCCGGCCGGAGCCTGGGCGTTGCGGTCGACGCTTTCGGCCGCTTACCAGAATCCGCGAAACGGCGAACTGGGAAATGGAGACCCAGGAGACGCCCGGGAGATCACGATGGTGTTTGGCGTGATGAGGGACAAGGCTGTGCAGGAGATTACTGAGATTCTGTTTCCGATCGCCGGGCACGTGATCGTGACCCACGCCAACAACCCGCGCTCGGCGAGTCCGGGTGAGATTCGGCAGGCCGCCGCACGTGTGGCCGCGGGCATTGAGATTGAAGAGACCGAGGATGTAGCGTCGGCCCTGGACCGGGCGCGCAAGGTTGCCGGATCGGGCGGCTTGGTCGTTGTTACCGGTTCGATTTACATTGTGGGAGAGGCGATGCGAACGCTCGGCGTCGGCATCTAAGAACGTGTGTAGAGACAGGGCTTGCCCCGTCTCAGGTCGCTCAGGCAGGCTCTGCGCGCGGGAAAACTTAGGCACGAAATCTTGGACAAGATCGCCACAACTGCGGACCCCGAAAAAGAGCGAGAAGAACTGCGCTCAAATGCACCGCCGGGGGCGGTAATCCCTACGTGGTCTGAGACGCGGCCCGCAACTCATCCCATCAACCGCCATGGCTGGCCCAGCCGCCTGCGCTCGTATTTCATTCTTGACCCGCTGATCTGGGCTTACACGCTGATTCTGGGCACGGTTTCTCTTATGTGCTCGCTTTTCGACCGTAACGGGCGCGTCCAGCACAATTGCGCCCGCCTGTGGTCGTGGCTCATCATGAAGACGATCCTGTCGCCGGTGAAAGTCACGGGCTTGGACATGGATAAGGTCGACAACTCCAAACCCCGCGTGTATGCGGTCACGCATGCATCGGCGCTCGACATTCCGATCCTCTACGTCAACTTGCCATTTCAATTCCGCATCATTTTCAAGAGTGAATTGCTGGGGTACCCGTTCATCGGCTGGCATCTGAAGCGCTCGGGACAAGTCTGCATCAACCAGCAGAACCCGGCGGCTTCAATCGGCGCCATCAAGTCAGCGCTGAGGGGCCTGCGCAGGGGCACGCCGCTGGTAATCTTTCCCGAGGGCGGCCGTACGCGAGATGGCGAGATTCAACCTTTTCTGCCCGGCGCATTTTTTCTGGCGATCAAGGCGCAGGCCGATATCGTGCCGATCGCGCTCGTTGGCACCTTCGACCTGCTGCCGATGAACACCTACCACATCAAGTGCCAACCGCTGGAGATGCGGGTCGGCGAACCGATCTCCACCGCCGGGTTGACCGTGCAAGATACAGACAAGGTGTCGGCCAAGGTGAAGTCCGCAATCGAAGCTCTGCATTCCGCGCCCAGAAGCGCGTAGGGACAAGAGCCACGTAGGGACGGTCGTCCTCGGCCGTCCGCGGGCAATGATAAACTTAAAAATTCAGCAGAATACAGGTTTGTCCATGTCTGACAGCATTCATCTCAAGCTCCCCGACGGCAGCACCACGGAAGTCCCGAAAGGCACCACTGCGCTCGATGTTGCCAAGTCCATCAGCCCGCGTCTCGCCGACGCCGCTCTTGCGGCCAAATCGAATGGCGATCTGATCGACCTCACCCGTCCGCTTGAAAATGACACTGATCTCCGCATCATCACTGAGAAGGACCCTGAGGCGCTCGAGGTCTATCGTCACTCCTCCGCTCACCTCCTCGCCGCCGCGGTGCTCGAACTTTTTCCCGAGACCAAACTCGGCCACGGTCCGGCGACGGAGAACGGATTCTTCTACGACTTTTTTCGCCCGACTCCGTTCACGCCCGAAGATCTCGAAAAGATCGAGAAGAAAATGCAGGAGCTCGTTCAGCAAAACCTGCCCTACGCGCGCGAATTTCTGCCGCGCAAAGAAGGTCTAGAAAAGTTCAAGGGTGAAGGCGACTTCATGAAGTGCCACTTCATCGAGCAATTTACCAAGCCCGATGAGAAGATTTCGATCTACAAGACCGGCAAGTTCCAGGATTTCTGCCGCGGTCCCCACCTGCCTTCCACCGGAAAGATCAAAGCTTTCAAGCTGCTCAACATCGCCGGCGCGTACTGGCTGGGAGACGAAAACAATTCGCAACTGCAGCGTATCTACGGCACGTCGTTTTTCTCGAAGAAGGATCTCGACGCCTACCTCGCCGGCATCGAAGAAGCGAAGAAGCGCGACCATCGCGTGCTGGGTAAACAGCTCGACCTGTTTTCGATCCAGGAACTCGCCGGACCCGGCCTGATCTTCTGGCATCCCAAGGGCGGCATCATCCGCAAGGAGATGGAAGACTGGATGCGCGAAGAGTACCTGCGCCGCGGCTACTCGCTCGTCTACACGCCGCACGTGGCGCGCCGCCAGTTGTTCTATACCTCGGGTCACGAGGGCTACTACTCGCAGAATATGTTCGACGCGATGGAGCTTGAGGACGCCGAATATCGCTTGAAGCCCATGAACTGCCCGGGCCACATCCTGATCTACAAAGATTCGCTGAAGTCATATCGCGACCTGCCCGTGCGCTTGGGCGAACTCGGCACCGTCTATCGCTACGAGCGTTCGGGAGTGATGCACGGCCTGCTGCGCGTCCGCGGCTTCACCCAGGACGACGCGCACATCTTCTGCACTCCCGAGCAAATTGAAGACGAAATCGTCGGCTGCCTGGAGTTTGCGCTCGCCGTGCTGAAGGCCTACGGCTTCGACCAGTACCAGACCGAGCTTTCCACCTGGGATCCGAAGGACAAGAAGAGCTTCCTCGGCACGGAAGACCAGTGGAACCTGGCCAACCACTCGCTCGAAAGCGCGCTGAAAAAGCTGAACATCGAATACAAAATAATGCCCGGCGAAGCCGCATTCTACGGCCCGAAGATCGACATCAAACTGGTGGACGCCATCGGCCGCCTCTGGCAGCTCTCGACCGTGCAGTTCGACTTCAACCTGCCGCAGCGCTTCCAGCTCGAATACGTAGCCGAAGACGGCAGCCGCAAGCAGCCCGTCATGGTCCACCGCGCGCTCTATGGATCGGTCGAGCGCTTCTTCGGCGTGCTGATCGAACACTACGCCGGAGCCTTCCCGGTGTGGCTCTCGCCGGTGCAGGTGGCGATGATCCCGATAGCCGAGCGCCATACGGAGTACGCGGAAAAAGTAGCGTCGCAACTGCGGGCGGCGGGCGTGCGCGTGGAAGTCGATTCCCGCAACGAAAAAATGAACGCCAAAATTCGCGAACACGCCATGCAGAAGGTCCCGTTCCTGCTGGTGGTAGGCGACAAAGAAGCCGAAGCCGACAAGGTAAACGTCCGCACCCGCGGGAAAGAGAAAACCGAAAGCTTGGGCACGGCGGAATTCGTGGAGAAGATCAAGAAGCTGATCGCGGAGAAGAGCGCGACGTTGTAGTCAGCAATCCTCACCTAGGGACGGCCGCCCTCGGCCGTCCGTTGGTGGGATTATTGGACAGCAAAACGCTTCAAACTGCCGCATGATGAACAAAAACAAATACGCGAGAGCTTACGGCATAGTTCTAGCAACGATATTTGCAATCCTAGTCACAGATTTGGTCTTTGGTATTTGGCCCCAGTTGCATGCCGCGCTGCTTTTGGCGATGTGCATCATCCTTGGCGCCGGATTTTATGTTCTAGGACTTTGGATAATGTCCTATCGGATCGAGGAACTCAAACGGAAATTGCCGATTAGCGGCGCGGAACACCGTCGGCAAAACAGACAATTTTATGATTGGCTACGTTCCCGAGGACGCCGCTAATTCAAAAACAGCCCACTACCCGGCCGTCCCTACGTGGAACCATCCCCACCCCCTGTGTTAGCATCAGAAGTTTCGCAGGCGTTGTTGGGCTGGCCTGTACCCTGTACTCATCCTCATCCCGGGCCGTATCAACCTTCCCGTAAGCCTGCGGAAGGAGACAACCCGTGAAAGTGTACGAAGGAGCCAATCTCCGCAATATTGCCCTCATCGGACACGGGCATGCCGGCAAAACCACCCTGGTGTCCGCCATGCTCTACACCGCCGGAGCCGCAGGGCGCCTCGGACGCGTCGACGACGGCTCCGCCCCGACCGACTACGACGAAGAAGAAATCGCCCGCAAAATGTCCATCTCGACCGGCCTCGCTTTTGTCGAGTGGGGCAAGCCGGATTCAAAGGTCAAGATCAATCTGCTCGACACTCCCGGCTTCAACATGTTTGTCCACGAGGCAAAAATGGTGCTGCCCGTGGTCGACGCCGCGCTCGTCGTAGTCGATGGCGTCGCCGGCGTCGAGGTCGTGACCCAGCGCGTCTGGGGATACTGCAACGACATCGACCTGCCGCGCATGATCGTGGTCAACCGCATGGACCGCGAGCGCGCCGACGCCAACCGCGTGCTCGAATCGCTCACCAACGCCTTCGGCCGCGCCGTCACCCCGCTGCAGCTTCCCATCGGCAGCGAGAAAAGTCTCACCGGCATCATCGATCTCGTCCGCATGAAGGCCTACACCTACGAAATGGGCGGAAACGGCAAGGGCAAGGAAGGCCCGATCCCCGCCGACATGGCCGGCACAGCCAAGGAAGCTCACGAAAAATTGGTGGAACTCGTCGCCGAAGGCAAAGACGAGCTGATGGAAGAGTTCTTCGAAACCGGCACGATACCCGAGGAGCATCTGGTCCCGGCGTTGCACGAAGCGATTCGCGAAGACAAGCTTTTTCCCGTGCTCTTCACCTCCGGCCTCGGCAATATTGGCGTAGACGAGCTGATGGATTTCATCGTGGACTACACCCCTGCTGCCAGCGAACATCACGCCATCACCGGCTGGACGGCCGAAGGCAGCGCCGAGCCAACCACGCGCAAGGGCACCGACAACGAGCCCGCCTCCGTCTACGTCTTCAAGACTTTGTCCGACGCGTTCGCCGGCCGCATTTCCTATTTCAAAGTTTTTTCCGGCGTGCTGAAGAACGATGCCTCGCTCCAGAACTACAATCGCAATATTCAAGAGAAATTCGCTCACATTTCCCTGATCCAGGGCAAGCAAGCGGTTCCAATCTCCGAGTTGCACGCCGGCGATATTGGCGCGGTCGCGAAGCTCAGAGAAACTCTCACCGGCGACACGCTGGGCGATAAGTCATCGCCCATCCGCTATCCCGCCGTGCAGCTGCCCGAGCCGGCCATCACCTTCGCCATCGAGCCCAAGAGCCGCGCCGATGAAGACAAACTCGGCGTCGGCCTCCACAAGCTGATGGAAGAAGACGCCATGCTGCGCTTCTTCCGCGATCCGCAGACCAAAGAATTCCTCATCGCGGGCACCGGACAGCAGCACATCGAAGTCGTGGTCTCGAAGATGAAAAAGCGCTACCACGCCGAAGTGGTGCTGAAGGCGCCCAAGGTTCCCTATCGCGAAACCATTCGCGGCAAGGCCGACGTCCAGGGACGCCACAAGAAGCAGACCGGCGGCCACGGCCAGTACGGCGATTGCAAAATCAAGATGGAGCCGCTGCCGCGAGGCGCCGAGTTCGAATTCGTCAACGACATTTTCGGCGGCGCCATCCCGCGCAACTTCATTCCCGCCGTCGAAAAGGGAATCAAAGACGCCGCCGCCCGAGGCTATCTCGCGGGCTATCCCGTGGTGAACTTCCGCGCCATCCTCTACGACGGCTCTTACCACGACGTGGATTCGAACGACCTCTCATTCCAGATGGCGGGCCGCATCGCCTTCCGCAAAGCTATGGAAGTCGCCAAGCCGACGCTGCTCGAGCCGATCATGACGGTCGAGATCACTGTGCCCGACGAGTTCGCGGGCACCATCATGGGCGACCTCAACAGCCGCCGCGGACGCATCCAGGGCATGGATAACAAGGCCGGCAACACCATCGTGAAGGCCGAGGTGCCTATGGCCGAAATGCTAACCTACGGCGCCGATCTCACCTCCATGACCCAGGGCCGCGGCAGCTTCTCCATGGAAATGCACCACTACGACACCGTCCCGCAACAACTGCAGGACAAAATTATTGAGAAAGCTAAGGCGGAGCGCGGCGAGGTTAAAGAAGAGGAAGAATGAGCTCACGTAGGGACGGCCGCCCCCGGCCGTCCAGGTCGAGCGAAGCTCGACAGCGCCCGTGCACCGCGCGGACAGCCGAGGGCGAGGTGAAAGAGGAAGAGGAAGCAGGGAAGTCCAAAAACAGATTCACCAGCAAGCGGTTTCTAGCGTACCATTCCTCTTTCTAAGGAGGCACGCATGTTCAAGCGGAGTTCCCCCATCTGTTGCCGCTTGTCCTTCGCGACGCTCGTTCTCTTACTAATCTCCCAACCTGCGATGACCCAGGAAAGCAAGAGCGTGACGCTGGAGATCGACCACGTCTCGATCTGCGGATCGAATCTTGACACGCTTCGCCAGACCTTCACGGATGTAGGCATGACCCCGGACCTCGGTGGTCCTCACGGCAACGGCATTACCCAAATGGCCGCCATCGGCTTCGATGACGCGTCTTACCTTGAACTGATTGCGCCGGTAAAGCCGGGCGCGAGCGCGGGCTCCGAATGGGCGAAGTTTATGGCCGAGGATGCGGTCACCTGCGCATGGGCCGTAGGGACGAACGTTTTGCTGCAGGAAGTGGATCGCCTGAAGAAGGCCGGAATCCCGGTCAAGTCTCCCGAGCGTGGCAGTCGCAAGCGCCCCGACGGCATGTCGATCGAGTGGATGACCGCCGACGTTGGCTCCGGAACAGCGGGCTCCACGCTCCCGTTCATCATCGAAGACCAGACGCCGCGGGCCTGGCGCGTCCAGACTTCGGCCAGCGTACAAGGAGCGCCGGTGAACGGCATCGAAAACGTGGTCCTCGGCGTCAACAATCTTGATGCGTCGATTGCCTTGTTCCGCAAGGCTTACGGCTGGGCCGAGCCGCTCACCGAGACGCAGAAAGACTTCGGCAAACTCGCGTACTTCCCCGGCGAGCCCGTGATTCTGGCAGCGCCTTCCGGCGGAGGCTGGCTCTCGGACCGGCTCGGCAAGTTTGGCGAGACCCCGGTCGCCTACCTGCTCGGCACGCGCGACTTCGCAGCGGCAACCAAAAAGTACAAGCTCTCCGGCCCCAAAACCTGGTTCGGCCAGAAGGTAGCCTGGTTCGACGCTGGCAAGCTGAAGGGCGTGCGGCTGGGAGTGATCGGGCAGTGACCCAGATGCCGACAGTTCCTTTGTTCAAAGCGATAGACGTCTGGAAAAGAATCAGCGGTTCGGAGGCGGTGCGCTACAGGTGCTTCCAGTGTCTTCAGACGGGGAAGTATTGCGTCCAGAGTGCTGATTTCTACCGCTTGCCCGAAAATTCCGTCCAGTCATCCCAACTTGAGCAACAGCACATCGAACTTTTCATCGAGCGGGCTCCCGACAAGAGGACAGTCGCCTACGAGACGCTAGAGGCAGCAATCGAAGCACACGAATCAGACTTCGGCTCAGTGTAGTGCCTCATACGTCTCCATTGCACGGTGCAGCTTTTCGCTTTACCATCGCCTTCAGTGTCCGCTGCCAAAGACAATCCCAACTTGCACCTAAAAGACCGCCTCGTCTCCGCCGCCCCGGTCGAGGACGATTCCTCCTTCGAGCTCAAGCTTCGCCCGCAACGCCTCCAAGAATTCATCGGCCAGAACAAAGTCAAAGAGAATCTCGACATAGCCATCCAGGCAGCAAAGTCCCGCGGCGAGGCGCTCGACCACGTCCTGCTCTATGGCCCGCCCGGCCTGGGCAAAACAACGCTAGCCAACATCATCGCTAACGAACTCGGCGCCGCCTTCCAGCAGACCTCCGGCCCCACGTTGCAGATCAAGGGCGACCTGACCGCGATCCTCACCAATCTCCGCGACCGCCAGGTGCTCTTCATTGACGAAGTGCATCGCCTGCAACCCGCGCTCGAAGAGATCCTCTACTCCGCGCTCGAAGACTACAAGCTAGACATCATGATCGGCCAGGGCCCGTCCGCCCGCACGCACATTATGGACGTAAAGCCCTTTACCTTCATCGGCGCCACCACGCGTGCCGGACTGCTCTCCGCGCCCCTGCGCTCGCGTTTCGGCCTGCTGCTGCGCCTCGAGTTCTACACCCACGACGATCTCCGCGTAATCGTCGAGCGTTCCGCCGAGATTCTAGGCGTAAGCATCGATCGTCCCGGAGCCATCGAAATCGCCAGCCGCTCCCGTGGAACGCCCCGCATCGCCAACCGCCTGCTGCGCCGCGTCCGCGACTATGCCCAAGTGCGCGCCGCCGGTTCCATCGACCTGCCGACCGCCCAGTCCGCGCTCAGCATGCTCGAAGTTGACCGCCACGGCTTCGACGAAGTCGACCGCAAACTCCTGCTCACCATCATCGAGAAATACCAGGGCGGTCCCGTGGGCTTGAATACGCTAGGCGCAGCGCTCGCCGAGGAGCCGGACGCCATCGAAGAAATCTACGAGCCCTTTCTGATCCAGATCGGCTTCCTAAATCGCACGCCCCGAGGCCGTGTAGCCACCCAGCTAGCCTATGAACATTTCGGAATCACTCCAAACCGCCGCCAAAGCTCGCTGTTCTAGCTTGTGTGGGGACGGGGCTCCGCCCCGTCCAAGCGCCCCGTTTGACTTCCACCACCCCATCTGCGTTAATCGCTATTCGTCATCATCCCCGCAGCAACGCAGCACGTACTGGAGGAATCATGCGCGAAGTAATCGCCACCGAGCAGGCCCCGAAAGCCATCGGCCCGTACTCGCAGGCCATTCGAGCCCAAGGCCTGATCTTTACTTCCGGACAGGTAGCCATCGATCCCGCCACTCAGCAGGTAATCGCCGGCGACGTAAGCGCGCAGACCGACCGCGTGCTCAAAAACCTCGCTGCCATCTTGCAGGCCTCGGGCAGCACCCTGGAGAAGGTTCTGCGCTGCACCGTCTTCCTCAAGAACATGGGAGATTTCGCCGCCATGAACGAAGTCTACGGCCGCTACTTCAAGCAGGCGCCCCCGGCGCGCTCCACCGTCGAAGCAGCCCGGCTTCCGAAAGACGTCCTGGTTGAAATTGATGTGATCGCGCTGGCTTGAATGCTCGTGTGGGGACGGGCGCCCTCGCCCGTCCAAGCCGAGCGCAGCTCGGCAGCCGCCTGTGGCACAGCAACTCTGGATTCGCTGTAGAAACGAACGTGAAGAATCTTGCAGACGTGAAAATTAAGGAGGCATTATGAAAACAGTCATCCTTGCCATCACACTACTCGCGCTGACCAGCCTGGCCATCGCCCAGACGGCTCCAGCTCAGAAGGCAGCGGCGAAGCCAGCCACCGCTGGGCCCACCAAGATCACCGGCGAGCCCACCAAAACCGCCAGCGGCCTCGAATACTGGGACATCAAAGTTGGCACCGGCGCGGTCGCGCAGAGCGGACAGCGCGTCAAAGTCGATTACACCGGCTGGCTCACCAACGGAAAGAAGTTCGACAGCTCGGTCGGCACCGGCCGTCCGTTTGATTTCACGCTGGGCGCCAGCCAGGTCATCAAGGGATGGGACGAAGGTGTCGCCGGCATGAAGGTCGGTGGCAAGCGCCAACTGCGCATCCCGCCCGACTTGGCCTACGGAGAAAAGGGTTATCCGGGGGTCATTCCCGCCAACTCAACCCTGATTTTCGACGTGCAACTGGTAGATGTGAAGTAGCTCGCGTGGGAAACCTGCGTAGGGACGGCCGCCCCCGGCCGTCCAAGCCGAGCGAAGCTCGGCAGATGCGGCTCCCTTCGACTATGCTCAAGGCAGGCTCTGTTCCGGGGTCGCTTTGTCCAAGCACACAAAGGCCCGCAGGATTGCCACATCTCTGCGGGCTATGATCTTCTACGCCTTAACCACTTTGCCGCTGCGCAGACAGGAAGTGCAGACGCGAATGTGTTTGGTAGCGGCTCCCACCTTGGCGTGAACCGGCCGCAGATTTACGTTCCATCGCCGTTTACTCACATTGTGGGCGTGGCTGATGGTATTTCCAAACTGCGGCCCCTTGCCGCAGATATCACAAACTCGTGCCATAACTCTGAAGTCCTTCCAGGCCTGTTGCCGAAACCTTAATTTTACAGGAATCCAGCGGATTTCGCCAAAGCGGAAAAGCCACGCGCACTACGCGGCCTTGCCGATCACCGGCTGCGCACAATGGCTGCAGCGCCGCGCATCGATCGGAATCTCGCTCAGGCATTCCGGACACTTCTTGGTGGTCGGATCCGCCGGCGCAGGATCCTTGCGCATCCGCGCCACCAGCGCATTCACCGGCGTCACCACAAAGAAATAAACAGCTGCAGCAATCAGCAGAAACGACACCACGGCGTTGATGAAAAGGCCCACGGGAAACGGGGTCCCGTGAATCGTGTAATGAATGGCAGAAAAATCGGGTTTGCCCACGATCGCCGCAATGAAGGGCGTTAACAAGTCTTCGGTTAGCGCCTTGACCACGCCGCCAAAGGCCGCGCCAATCACTACGCCCACCGCCATATCCACCACATTCCCGCGCAAAATAAACTGCTTAAAGCCGGATAACATTACGTTTCCCTCCGCCCACCGGAATGGCCGACAATGTGAATGCTCAGTGGACCCCGGTCAAGGTGCACATGACAATGACAACAGCAAGTTTGGGAAGCAAGTCCAGAGAATTGCATGACGCGCAGTCTCAGATCCGCATCGGCATCACAATATACCGGTACTTGTAATCCTCGGCTTCCGCGGGACGAAGCTGGCCGGCGGACTGGGCATCCTTCAACTCCAGTTTCACGTCGCACGAACCAGTCGCCTTGATGAAGTCCGTCAGGTATTGGGCGTTGAATCCGATCGCCATCGGCTCACCGTCATAGGCGACTTCGATGGAATCCTCCGACTCGCCCGTCTCAGTCGACGATGCGGAAATCTTCAACTCGCCTTTCTCCAGGCGCAGCTTCACGGCGCGCGATCGCTCATCGGCGAACTGCGCTACGCGCGCGATCGCGGCTCCCAGTTCTTCGCCATGCAGCGTGATCGACTTGGAGATGTCCTTCGGCAGCACCGCCTCGTAGTTGGGGAACTGGCCCGTCAACTGGCGCGACGTCAGCAAACGTGGACCCACGCGGAAGAACAGTGTGGACTCGTCCTTGGCAAAGTCGATGGTCTCGACGTCGGAATCGAGCAGCGATTTCAACTCGTCCATCGCCTTCTTCGGAATCAGCGTTTTCATCTCGCCCGAAACGCCTTCAAACTTCTCCCCCGTGCGCTCTATGTGCGCCAGGCGGTGGCCATCGGTCGCAACCATGGTGATCGATTCCGGCTTCAGCACCATCAACGCCCCATTCAGCGTGTAGCGCGACTCCTCGTTGGCAATGGCGAATCCCGTCTTGGCAATCATCGACCGCAGCACAGCTGCTGGAATTTTGATCACTCCTGCCGATGGAAACACCGGCAGGCTCGGGAAATTCGACTTCGCCATGCCCACCATCTTCGTGTTGGACCGTCCGCAGCGAATACTGACCCAGTGGTTCTCGAGCAACCGGATGGCGATGTCGGCGTCGGGCAGCAGTTTCACGTAGTCATAAAGCTTGCGCGCCGGAATCGTGCATGCACCTTCTTTTTTTACCTTGGCGTTGCACGATGTACGCAGGCTCAGGTCGAGGTCCGTCGCTGTCAGCGACAATTTGTCCCCTGCGGCCTCGAATAAATAGTTGGAGAGGATGGGAATCGTGGTCTTCCGCTCCACCACGCCTTGAGTGGCTGTCAGTTCGCGAAGGAGTTCAAACTTGCTGACCGTAATTTCCATGGTCGTTGTGGCGACGGCAGGGGCGGTTTCCACCGGCATATTGGTCTCCCGACTCTACTTCTGTTCTCTTCTTATATCAAATACAAAAGCAAGAAAACCAGTAGTAACCGTAGGCGCTTCGGAGAAGTGGAAAACCGGTCCAGGTCCCTGCGGTTCAGTGGCTTCCAAATCAACCCTTCATGTGAACAATTACTCCCCGCCTTAGCGGAGGCCATGGCAACCGATGGACCGTTCCTTAGTTTCTGTCCCATCTCGCACAACTTCCACAAACACTCCACAGCCAGAGGGCAGGAAGAACGGTCTGAAGAGTGGAAAAGCCGGTGGAAACTGCTATTTACGCGCCCAATTGCTCGGTCAGTTTATTGAGCAATCTGTTCAAATCCTTATCGTCCTTGCGGACCCTTTCAATCTTGTCCACCGAATGCAGGACCGTTGTATGGTGCTTGCCGCCGAACTGGCGCCCAATTTCAGGCAGGGAAGCTTCTGTCAGGTGCTTGGCCAGGTACATCGCAATCTGCCGCGGATACACGATGGAACGTGAATTATTCTTCGCCTTGATTTCCACGAGGCGCAAACCGAATTGCTCGGCCACCGCCTTCTGAATGGATTCAATCGTGACCTTGCGGGCCTGCGAATCGATGAAATTCTTCAAGACTTGCTGCGTGTAGGGAAGCGTAATGTCCGCCCCGATCAGCGAAGAATGGGCCACCAACCGGATCAGCGCGCCTTCCAGTTCGCGCACATTCGACCGGATATTCGAGGCGATAAACAATGCCACATCCGTCGGTAACGTCACCCGTTCCTGCTCCGCCTTTTTTTGCAGGATAGCGACTTTCGTCTCCAGGTCGGGCGGCTGAATATCGGCAATCAGGCCCCACTCGAACCGGCTGCGCAAGCGATCCTCGAATTCCGCCAATTCCTTCGGCGGACGGTCGCTGGCGATCACGATCTGCTTCATCGACTCGTGCAGCGCATTAAACGTGTGAAAAAATTCTTCCTGCGTGCGCTCTTTCTGCGCCAGGAACTGGATGTCATCCACCAGCAGCACATCCACCGTCCGGAATTTATCCCGGAAGCTGATCATCTTGTCGTACCGCAGCGAGTTGATCATCTCGTTGGTGAACTTCTCGCTCGACAAGTAGCAGATGGCCGCCTGCGGTGTCCGCCGCTTGATCTCATGCCCAATCGCCTGCATCAGGTGAGTCTTGCCCATCCCGACGCCCCCGTACAGGAACAGCGGGTTGTAGGCTTTCGAAGGCCGCTCCGCCACCGCCTGGCAGGCCGCGTGCGCGAACTGATTTCCGCTGCCGATGACGAACGCGTCAAACGTGTAGCGCGGATTCAGTTGCGCGGCGCTGTCCCAGTCGAACCGCCCCTGGGCCGGATGCAACCCCGCCGGCGCCGGCTGCGAACTCGTACCAGCATTCGGACCGCTGCTCGGACTATGAGCCGACAGCCCGCCGTTATGCCGGATTGGCGTGTTCGAAGGATCGTCCTCGGCGGTAACGAATTTCACATCCTCGTATCCGAGCCCAAGATTGTCCACCGCTTCCTGAATCAAATCTGCGTATTTGTCGCCTACGTGACGGAACTCGGCGGTCGGAACGCGCACGAACAGAACTTTATTGCTGGTGTGGCTGTAGCGCGTCGGTTTCAACCACGTGTCGTAGGAGTGCCGGTTGATTTTCTTTTCCAGGGCGTCAAGGATGCGCACCCAAGGATTCGGGATGATGGCGGAACTGGTGAGAGACATTGTTTACCAGAAATCGAAAGCGCCGGCGTAAAAACGTCCGGGAAAAGCCAATCTTGAAATTATGAGTTCTTCTTTTACTGCAGAGCAGCTTATGTCTTGCAGTACGGGTTGTCGGTGAAATTAATTACGAGACGAACGGCATACTAGCACAAAAAAATGGCGGCGTCGGTGTATTGCAACAAAAAAATTCCGCGCGAGCGCCATATCGAATCGCAATTTTATTGCACTGTCAAGTGTCGAGAAACTAACTGCCACGCAAAGTGTGCAATGGAGGAAAAATGGTGTGGGGACGGGCGACCTCACCCCGCCAGCCGAGTGCAGCTCGACAACTACGAAACCGTCCGGCGTTCTCGCTTCTCTGGCGTCGCCGTCTTGTAATTCCCGGGATACACCACCACCGACCGTCGTCCGCCCTCGCCGTCACTTTCGGTGCGCAAATCTTTTTCCTCACGCAGCGCCAGATGCACGATCCGCCGCTCCCGCGATGACATCGGCCCGAACCGGTACGGCTCGCTCGTCCGCCGCACCTGCTCCGCCGCCACCCGCGCCGCCAGCTGCAACTCATCGATCCGCATCGCCCGAAAGTTCTTGCAGTCGAACCAGATCTTCTCGTGCTCGTTGCCCTGCAGATGCAGCACCTCCGACGCCAGCAGCTCAAACGACCGCAGCAACTCGCCACTCCGCTCCAGCAATAGCCCCGAATCCGGCCCCGCGAACTCCACCAGAATTTCCGGATGTTCCCACTCGCGGTTCTGCGCTATCGGCGGATCCACCGTGATCCTGTACTTCAGCTTGAAGCCGCCATTCGAAATAACGGCCTGCAGAAATTCCCCAATCTGTCTAGCAGCAGCAACCTTATCTGTGATCGGCATAGTAAGTTCTCAGCTGTTAGCTCTTGGCCCTTTAGCTCTTAGTCTTCAGGAATCCGGCGGCCCTCCGCCTCGTCATCTTTCCCGCTGCTCAGCCGTCGCCAGACAAAATTTCCTGACGGCCGAAGCCAAAAGCTAAGAGCTAACAGCCAAAAGCCTATTTCTCTTTCTTCCTCGCCCGCTTCTCCATCATCTCGCGCATTTCGCGGCCGAGCGATGTGCGATTCATCACCGCCTGCTGCACGATCCCGATCAACTGCCCCGCGGACCAGTACAAGCCCAAACCGGCCGGCAAGTTCCAGCTCATGATGCCCAGCATGCCCGGCATCATGATGTTCATCATCTTCTGCTGCGCCGGATCCATACCCGCCTGCGGCGTCATCCGCTGCATGATCAGCATGGTCACGATGATCGCCACCGGCAGAATGTGCCACGGATCGGGCGCCGAAAGATCGTGAATCCACATCCACGGCGCATGCCGCAGATCCATCGCGACGTTGAGCATCCGGTAGTACGCAAACAGAAACGGCATCTGAATCACCAGCGGCAGACATCCACCCGCCGGATTCACGCCTTCCTTTTTATACAGCGCCGAAATCTCTTCGTTCATTTCGGCTTTACGCGGATCACGCAGACTGTATTTCTTGTACTTTTCCTGGATCGACTTGATCTGCGGCGCCACCCGCTGCATCTTCAGCATCGACTTCATCTGCGTCAGCCGCAGCGGCAGCAGCGCCAGGTTGATGACCAGCGTCTGCAGCAGGATCGCCCAGCCCCAGTTCGAGACGATGTGAATGTGCATCCACTTCAACCACAGAAACAGCGGCCGCGCGATGATTCCCAGCCAGCCGAAGTCGATGATCGCCCGCAGATCCGGTTCCGCGCCCGTGATGCCCGGCACCGCCACCGATTGCAGATCCGACAGCGCCTTCGGGCCCACATACAGCCGCCCATCGCTTGCGCCCTTCGCGCTGCCGACCGCCGCGCCCAGCACGTCCACCTTGTCCATCTGCTTCGTATCGGAACCGCCATGCGGAATTTCAATGGCGTTGCGCAGCGTCACCATCGCCGCATTCTGCGGATCCTGCGGCAAAAAAACCGCCGCGAAATACTGGTCCGACATTCCCGCCCAGTGGAACGGTCCCGGCAGCGTCCCGCCCCCGCTGATCTTCTTGATCGCCAGCCGCTCGACCTTGTTGTCGTACTGGTACATGATCTGGCCGGTCGCGTACTGTGGGCCGGTCGTATCGCTGCCAAACCCGGCCGGCCACATCGGAAACGCCGTGACCTGCGCCCCCTTCACTTCGACCGAAGTCCGCACCCCGACCACATAGCTGTCGCGATCAAACGTGTAACTCTTCTCGACCGAGACGTCGCCGTCGTCATAAACAAACTTAATTTCCGGTGGAGCGACGGGCGTCCCCGCCCGTCCACCATCAGCACTAGAAGGAGTACGAGAAAAAGACGACTCGGGCCCCTGAGAACTCGTAGTCGTCACATACAGCGCCGAGTTCACCTTGTCCCGCAGCGTCTCGTCATACGTCCACAACGTCAGCGGATACCCGTACTTTTCCGCCGCCGCGCTATTCACCATTTCCAGCGGACCGCCTTTGTCGTCGGTGTACTTCTTCAGTACCCACGACTTAACCCGCCCACCGCGATTGGTGAACACGATCCGGTAGTCGTCATTTTCAATCACCGTCTCCGACTCGCTCGCCGCCTGCCGCGGAGCCGATGCCGCCGCCTTCTTCTTCCCGGATGCACCCGGCGCCGCCTTCACAACCGCCGCACCCGTCGCCATCGGGGTTGGCGAAGGAAGCTGCGCCGGATTCTGCGCCGGCGCCTGCGAACTCTCCGGTTTCGCCGGGGGCTGCGGCCCAAACTTCTTCAATAGTGGCTGGAACAGCAGGATGACCAGGAACGTCAGCGCAAACACTACCAACAGCCTGCGCTCCATCCCGGGTTCTTGTTGAGGATTCTTAAATTCGGCCAAATCAGTCGCTCATCTCTTCGTTAGTGGCACCACAACCCACGTAGGGACGGCCGCCCCGGCCGTCCTGCCGAGCAAAGCTCGGCAGCGCATCACGGCATCGTGGGTGCCCCACTCATTCGCGCTTTTTGCGAATGAGTGGGATTCCCCAAAGCATCCTTCACCACAGGATCCAGCCCGCCCTTCGCCAACGGATGACACCGCAACACCCGCCAGGCCGCCATCATTCCCCCGCGCATCGCGCCATAGCGCTCGACTGCTTCCATAGCGTATTCCGAACAAGTAGGCACATAGCGGCAAGCTGGCGGAAACGCCGGCGAAATCCACCGTTTATAAAGTCGCAGCAGCCCGAGCGTCAGAGACTTCATTTCTTCATTTCTCCATCAGCTTTTTCGCGATCGCATCCAACGCCCGGCCCACTTCTTCGAGCACCACCGAAAATTCCAAAGTCAGCACCGATTTCTTCGGATTGATCACCACATCCACTGCGCCCGTGCCCTGCAGCACCGAACGCCGCAGCCGCACTGCTTCGCGCAGCCGCCGCTTGATCCGGTTCCGCTCCACCGCGCCGCCCAGCACGCGTCCCACGGTGAAGCCGACGCGCGCCTGATTCTCCCTAAAAACGCCCTCCGGCACGCCCTCCGCCTGCCGCTGATAAAACACGGTCATGTGCGGGGAAAAGTGCCGCCGCCCCAGCTTGTACACGCGATCGAAGTCAGAATGTTTCAGCAACCGCCCCGAACGAGAAAAGCCACGCGGAAAGGCGCCGCCCGCCTTCGCCGCGGGTTGCTCTACCCTCCTCTTCGGAGCGTCGGCGCTCACCAGCTCACAATCCTGCACAATAGTTAATGATAATGATAGTGACGGCCTTTGCTGTCCGTCGCAGGAAAACTAATCGCGGAAACCCGGCGCCACTGAAACACGCTTGCGCCCCTTGGCTCGGCGGCGCGACAGCACTGCGACCCCGCTCTTGGTCTTCATGCGAGTCCGGAACCCGTGCTTCTTCGAGCGCCTGCGCCGGTTGGGTTGAAATGTACGTTTCGGCATCGAAAATCCCTTGCTCCTGATTGAATCAGCTGACTTGAGGCAAACCGTAAGTATAAATGACGGTGAGCGCCCCCGGCAAACGCGTCCGCTAGCTACAATGACCCTGATCACGATCTACTGACCACCGGCCACCGGCCATTGCTTTCCGATGAACCTCGATGACACCATCGTCGCCATCGCCACCCCGCCCGGCCGCGGCGGAATAGGCATAGTCCGCCTGGCCGGCCCGGAAGCGCGAGCAATTGCCGCTCCCATGCTCCTCCTAAAGCACCCGCTCGAACCCGGCCGAGCCATCCGCTGCGATCTAATCGAACCCTCTCCAACTCAAGTAGGGACAACTCACACGGGAACAACTCACGTAGGGACGGCCGCCCCCGGCCGTCCAGCGGAGCAAAGCTCCGCAGCCGCCGACACCACCCCAACCCCGACCCGCATCGACGAAGCCGTCGTCACCTACTTTGCCAAGCCCCACTCCTACACCACCGACGACATCGTCGAAATCTCCGCCCACGGCTCGCCCGTAGTCCTGCGCCACATCGTCGAACTCGCGCTAGCCCGCGGCGCCCGTCTAGCCGAGCCCGGAGAATTCACCATGCGCGCCTTCCTCAACGGACGCCTCGACTTAACCCAGGCCGAAGCCGTCCGCGATTTAATCGACTCGCAAACTCTCTTCCAAGCCAAAGTCGCGGCCCAGCAACTCGAAGGCGCGCTCTCCAATCGCCTCAAGCCCATCAAGCGGAAATTAGTCGACCTGATCGCCCTGCTCGAGGCCGGCATTGACTTCGCCGAGGACGACGTCTCCGTCGCTCCCGATGCCATCATCCTCGATCGCATCGCTCAAGTCAGAAGCCCGCTCCTGCAACTCGCCGCCACTTTTAGTTACGGCAAGATCGTTCACCAGGGACTGACCCTGGCCATCGTAGGTCGTCCCAACGTAGGCAAGTCGAGCCTGTTTAATCGCCTCGTCGAACGCGAGCGCGCCATCGTCACCGCCCAGCCCGGCACCACTCGCGACCTGGTCAGCGAAACCGTCGCCATCGGTGGAATCCCGGTGGAACTGGTGGACACCGCCGGCATTCGCCGCGCCCCAGACAATGCCGAAGCCGAAAGCCTAGGCATCAAGAAATCAATGGAAGCGCTCATCGACGCCGACGTAGTCCTGGTAGTAATCGATAAAACTCAGCCCCTATCAGACGAAGACCGAGAGTTACTAACTCAGGTAGAAGCCCGCCCAGCGATAGTAGTAGAAAACAAATCCGACCTACCAAGCGCGTGTGAGAGTAGTTCGTGTGGGGACGGGCGTCTCGCCCGTCCAAGCCATGCCCACGTAGGGACGGCCGCCCTCGGCCCTCCAGCCGAGCGCAGCTCGGCAACGCGGACGTCGCCCATAATTCAAACCTCCGCCCTAACCGGCGAAGGCATTCCCGCCCTGCGCGCCGCCATCCTCCAACACGTCGCCGGAGACTCCGCCACCCAGCTCGAGACCGGCTTCCTAACCAGCCTTCGCCACCAGAAATTAGCCAACGACGCGCTCACCTCGCTCGACGCCGCCACCAACGCCGTAGCCGCGCGAGTTCCCCACGAGATGCTCCTGCTCGATCTCTACGGAGCCCTGCGCCCCCTCGACGAAATCACCGGCGCTACCACTACCGACGACATCCTAAACCTGATATTCGGCACCTTCTGCATCGGAAAGTAAAGTGGCGTCCAGTGCCATCCAACGAAATGTAGAAATCAGGATTATGTTCTTGTAAATATTGAACACTTCGTCCTACAATGTCCAACGGGAGACATAGGCAGCCGATCCAAGTTATGTCTCCAGTATGTCTCCAGACGAGAGTATGTCTCCACATTACGATCTGGAGACATAAAACCTGGCAAAATGGCACTCACAGACGCACAAATCAAGGCTTTGAAACCAAGGCCATCGCGGTATCTGGTGAGCGATGGCCGGGGGCTTTCGCTAGACGTATTGCCGAGCGGCAAAATGTCATGGCTCTATCGCTATCGGCTGAATGCCTCTTATGAAAAGGTGACTCTTGGCCGATACCCAGACCTGACCCTGAAGGCCGCGCGGGCAAAGCGCGATGATCTGGCCGCGCAGGTCGCAGATGGCAAGTCACCCGCGCAAGAGATAAAAAAGACGAAAGCCGGGAGTGCCAGCGATCCAACCGTCCGGGAGTTTGGCGAGCGCTATTTCCAAGAGCAAGTGGTTAGGAATTGGAAAAAGCCGGCCCACATCCGACGTTATCTAGACAATGAAATTTATCCCACGCTGGGAGGCAAGCCGCTCAAGGAAATTACCGCCTTGGATGTGCAGGCGATTGTTTACCGCAAGCGCGATCATGGCCGCATTGCCGCTGCCATGCAGCTTCGCGGCGTGATGAAACAGATGTTCGACTATGCGATCGAAGTGCAGCAGGTAACGATGAACCCGGCTGCGATGGTAGCGACTCGATACATTGGCAAGGCCCGCAAACGTTCCCGTGTTCTGACCCCGCAAGAGATTCGCCTCTATCTCCACACCATCTACCAGAGCAACATCCGGCGGCAATTCAAGCTGGCCCTGCATATTCTCTTGCTAACACTCGTCCGCAAGTCGGAGCTATTGCAGGCGCGGTGGCAGCATGTGGACTTTGGTGCGGGAGAATGGCTCATCCCCGAACAGAACGCCAAGACAGGCAAGCCGCACATTGTCTATCTATCCACGCAGGTTGCCACGATATTCCAAGAGCTAAAGGCGCTGGCTGGGGAGTCTGAGCTGGTGCTGCCGGGCCGGAGCAGCATCAGTAAGCCCTTTGCGGCGAATGCGCTCAACAAAGCCCTGGAGGGGCTTACGTTCGACATGGATCCGCTCACTATTCACGATCTGCGACGTACCGGCGCGACACTGCTGACAGAGAAGGGTTTTAACCGGGATGTGATCGAAAAGGCCCTGGGTCATGAGAAGCAAGGCATCCGCGCTGTCTACATTCTGGCTGAATTCGCCGCAGAACGAAAAAAGATGCTGCAATGGTGGGCAGACTACGTGGAAGGCATTGTGAATGAGTCCAAGGTGATTGTCGGTAATTTCGGCGGCGCTTAGCGTTTCGGCTTTATTGATGGAGAACCCACCATTGTGCAAAGAGGCAGGGAATTCTGATCGGTCTTCACTTCACCTGTGGCGCCCCTCTGCATCTAAGTATTCAGCCGAAAATACAGACCGATGCAGAAAGTAAAACGATCTGCTATGGCATACTAAACACGGTGGTTGCTGGATCAGTTTTGCCGTGGAGTACATGTCAGAGTACACAGCAACGTGCTGCGGCCCTACGATTTAGTTCCCTGCACTTGCCTGCTTCACTAGGAAGGAATCAGCGACTCCGAGGCCATATGGCCACGTCGCCGGAAGCGGCAACGGTGCCGCATGATCACGCTCAAAGCACTTCCCGATCGTCTCCTGATTATCGGACACGCTGCTGCCGCTTCGGACACTGAGACGTGGAGAAGAATCAGATAGCGAACTCAGAGGCGCGAGCAAATCGCGCCCTTTTTTCTTATTCCGCCATTGCATGTGTTGACAGGGGTCATCTCAATAGTGGAGCGAGATGGGTAGATCCGAATGTGCGGGCGGCGCAGCGGTCGCTGGCGACCATCCTCGGAATGAAGGTGCGGATCCGGGACCGAAGGGGCGGGGAAGATTCACGATCGAGTGTGGGGCGCTGGAGGATTTCGACCGGGTGGTGAGGATGCTGAAGGGGTACGTGCCGCGGAGTGCTTAGTCGCTAGTTGCGGGTGAAAATCAAAGATCCCGCCGCGAGGATGGAACTCAGGCCCGAAACAGGGAGGCTAAGAAAGGGATAATGTATAAACCATAAGCGACCAGCATCGCTGCGGATTTCAGATAGAACAGCGTCCACAAGCCCGCGCGGCGGCGCGCCGCTTCGCGACTACGCTGACGCGGCTCTGCTTCGCTCCGCTACGGCGGGCTTCGAACCGGCGATCGGTTTGCGAACGGGCAGAACCTCTGCCTGAGCCGGTACTCGCCGCTCGATTCTTCCGATGACCGGTCTGTCGTGCGTGCCCGTTGCGGGTAAGGATACGAATCTGTTCTCGCTCCACAGACAACCAATCAATCGGCGTTCCCACGGACGCAGCACTTGCTGCGGCAGCGAGAAAAAATTTCGGAACGTCCAAATCAGATACGCGCGCTGCACGAGATTCGGCTGTACGTATCGAGGCCCGATCGGCGTGTCCAGTTCAAGAGCGCCATCGCTGAGTTTTTCAATCCACATTGACCTAGCCCACCTGGAAAAAGACGGCCAACTCCGCCTTTGCTTTTTGAAGCGGGCTATTATTGGGGAATTATATACATGAGTCGCTAACCCTTTCAGAACAAAGCGAGTAAAGTAGTTGACTCGCTTTAGCGAGTTATGTACTATCAGCACATGGATATTAACCAACAATGCCGCCTTACAGCCGAAGCAATCGGGCTGATTATGCGCCAACAGATGCTCACGTCGGAAACAGCTTTTGGGCAACTTTGGAGCGAAACGGCTGCCGGGTTCGAGACCTACGGGGCCAAGAATCTGGTTTGGACTTCTTTTGTGCGAAAGCACGATACGGACTACTGGTACAAGCGGGTCCGTAATCAAATCCAAAAGCGGCGCAAAGAAGGGACACTTTAAAATGGTCAGTCTTGAGACTGTGGCTAAGGGAACGCGAGTTCGGTTTTGGAGCGGCATCCGCGAAGGCGAGGGCCGATTGGGAACGATCAAGTACGACGGTGTATACGAGATCGGCGGTACGGCAAGCGTGTATGTTCGCTCAGATGACGGCAAATATTCGGCATCGGTCGCAATAAGCCACGTTGAACTGGTGAAGTCATGAGCAATTGCTATTTCCATCCTGAGAAACCAGCGACTCACACGGATAGCGTGGTTGACGAAAAAGAATCCGGCATCCACACGATAGCCTATAAGCGCGTTGCGATCTGCGAAGCGTGCGCGATTGAGCGGAGTGCGGTAAACACGTCCCGAGTTGAAGTGATTCATTTGGGATTGTCTGAGCCGAACTTTTTCAGGAGAGCTTAAATGAGCAAATCCACGATCAGTACCTTCCAACTGTTCGAGATGTTCCCGACTGCTGAGTCAGCACGCATTTATCTGGAATCGCGGCTCTGGCCCCATGGTGCCTTCTGCCCCGAATGCAAGAGCCGTGAGCGCGTGGGCAAACAGCCGAAGGTTGGTTTCTACCGCTGCAATGCCTGTTCCCTGGATTTCACGATCCGCACGGGGACGATCTTTGAACGCAGCCACATTCCCCTGCATAAGTGGCTCTATGCGATGTACCTGCTTGTCACGGCCCGGAAGGGCATCTCTAGCCTGCAACTGGCAAAGGAGATCGGCGTTACTCAGAAGTCGGCATGGTTTATGCTGCAACGGCTCCGAGAGGCGTGCGGCTCTGGGGATGATCTCGACAAACTGCGGGGCATTGTCGAAGCGGATGAGTGCTACATCGGCGGGAAAGAAGCCAACAAGCATGAACACAAGAAACTGAGGGCTGGCCGTGGGAGCGTCGGCAAGACTGCTGTGCTGGGCATCAGGGAGCGCGGCGGACGTACTGTAGCGATGCCTGTGGACGCAACCGATGCGGCAACGATCCAATCCGCCATCCATGCCAACGTTGAAATCGGCTCTACGGTTTTCAGTGACGAAGCGGCTGGATATGTCGGCCTTGACGGCCTGTTCTTCCGTCACGATAGCGTCAACCACACTGCCGGACAATACAGCGAGAACGGAGTCAGCACGAACAGCATTGAATCCGTCTGGGCCGTGCTCAAGCGCGGAGTGTACGGCGTTTACCATCAGGTTTCCAAGAAGCACCTGCATCGCTATGTGGACGAGTTCACGTTTCGCCTGAATGTCGGCAATGTGAGCCGTCACACCTTGGAGCGGCTGGACTCGTTCGTAGTTGCGGTAGTCGGAAAGCATCTCACCTACAAGGAACTGACAGCATGAAAACTCCCCCAGAGTTAGACCGAATCGCAGATAAAGTTCTCGCGTATCGCCCAAAACCCAAGACCAAAGCGGCCAAACGCCGGAAGCGAAGGAATCAATATGCGAAGCGTCGAAGGAGCGAGTCATCTATATAATTCCCTATTATTGCACCAGAAATGGGGCAATGGGAAGTAAACCTTCGTGGGGGAACTGGATCAAATTGAGAAAAAGCGCTGTAATATCTCGATTACACTCATTGACCCCGCCGGAAGGGGTTTTGAGTGTAAACGCCTGTGGCTGTTGAAAAAGTGCTGCTCAGAAGCGGGAGTTGGTGGGGTGTGAGTACCGCGGTGAGGAAGAGTTTCTTGCGCGGGTTGGAAACTAAGCCGTCACGGCGAGCGGTGGTCGAGGCACTTGGCTGAGGAAGCGAACCAGCCGTTTGATGTTCTGGGCAGCCGCTGCCAGGAAGAACTGTTCACGAACGAACTTCATTCTCC
>Ga0208821_1000038_pt1 | contig 118326 bp, 94 predicted proteins | sample June2015DPH_20_5_FD_184720 | JGI IMG/M metagenome (GOLD analysis project Ga0208821, IMG submission 184720) | Peatland microbial communities from SPRUCE experiment site at the Marcell Experimental Forest, Minnesota, USA - June2015DPH_20_40... | ecosystem: Environmental > Terrestrial > Soil >...
TGGAATGTTCGACAACACGTATTTCTCTTCCGGCGGTGTGCCCGGCCCCACCGGGAATCTCTACACCTGCGGGAATACCGGCGGAAATCCTACCCTGTACCAGATCCCAATCTCCGCGAACGCGATGGAAACACCGGTTACCGGACCCGTTCTGGCCAGCGTGGCGGGAGCGGGATGCTCGCCGGTCAGCGAAAATTTCAATTCGCCCGACGATTGGATCTTCGTCGCCGTACCGTCCAACTCTTGCGGAGCGACAAGCGGGGCCACCGCGGGCGGTTGCCTCATGAGTTTCAACGTCGCGAGCGTTGCGCCCACGATTGGCCCATGGCTGCCCTCGACCGTTTATGCCGTCAATGATGAGGTGGTAGACACCAACGGCAACATTCAGAAGGTTACTATTGCCGGTATAAGCGGTACTTCCGCGCCGAGTTGGAACACGAGCGGCGACACGGGGGATGGTATCTCCCCTAATCCGAGCGTGACCTCGGTGTCACAGTCGGCTGCCGTAGTGACCCTCACGAACGCTACCTTCAGTGGCATACCCTTTTCTTTTTCGGGCACCAGCGGTGACGTCACTCTGAGCCCGAGTGGTGGCACCCTGGGCGCCGGAGCAAAGGGAACGATCACATTTGTTAGTAGACGCCCTACGGCGGGGGATACTGTGACTGTAGGGGGCGTAACCTATAATTTCGTCAGCACAAAGCCGCCCGAAACTGGAGGTACACACGCCTCCCCAAACGTATATGAGAACTTCGGCAACAACGCTGCTGGCAACACGACCCCTGAAGCAGAGAACCTCTACGCCGCGATTACCGGCGTGGTATCGAATTGCGCCTCTGGCGACACCTACTGCTTTTCCCCTCCCGGCGCCGTGGTCTGGGCCTACCAGATCGCCAGCAATGGTCAGACGACCGCCGCACAGCCGACAGGTACGAGCGGAATCATCGTCGATAACGTCAGCGCTTCCGCCGGGACTTCAAACATCTATTTTGGAACTTTAAGTGGAACGGGCCACACCAACTCGGCAGTGAAAATGACTCAAGCGGGGTTGCAATGAACGGATCAGAAGAGAAAAACCGGGTACCGGGAGCGGGGGCGCAGCGGGCGAAGAAGCCTTACCAGAAGCCCGCCATGCGCCGTGAGAAAGTCTTCGAGACTACAGCCCTGAGCTGCGGGAAAGTGCGGGAAACGCAATCAGGTTGTGCGCATAACAGAAAAACCTCTTAGCGGTTCCAAACATCGATCATGGAAGCGCTAGCCGATACCCGTGGTGATTTGAAGCAGGACCTCTTCATCGAGGTCCTGCATTTTTTCGGAGAGGCCCGCCTCGCCGTAAACGGCGCCAGCATGTTGCCCGGCCTCTGGCCCGGCGACACCCTCACTGTAGAGCGCCAAAGCCTGGAGAATATTCTTCCCGGCGAGATCGTGTTGTGCATACGGGAAGGCCGCTTCACCGCTCACCGCATGACCGGGAAAATCCAGAATCGTCAAGGCACGCAGGCGGTTACTCAAGGCGACTGCCTGCGGCGAACCGATCCGCCCTTTTCCGCCCACCAACTTCTGGGCCGGGTCCGGTCCATCCAGCGCGGCCATCGAACCATCCTCCCGCGCATGACGCTCCGGATTCGGATTGCCGCCTGCATCCTGCGCCGCTCGGAGCTGTGCACCCGCGTGCTGCTGCGCCTCGCCACCCTCCGCCGGAATTTGCATGCCCCGGACCCGATATGGGCAAATTGATCGCGTCCGAAAAAGAAACCGTCCCCGCTAACCTGCCTGCCATTGAGCTTGTCATAGACATTGGCGGCATGCCGATCCTGGTCCGCACCGCCAGCCCGGAGTTCGCCCGCATCCTGGAAAATCGTTACGGCGGGTTCGTCATCGTCCGTGCGGACGCGCGGCATAATCCGTCTGAAGCGCCGATGTTTGAACTGGATGTCGAACTGATGCCGCCCGGCCTCATCAATCAAGACGAAGACTTGCACGTCCGGCTGGAAGCGGGGCGATGGGTGATGGAGCGCGGCGACTTTCGCGCCGAGTGGGACACGGAACGGCGGCGGGGATGGGTGCGGCAGACGGCCAATCCTTACTCGATTGACGCCGTACTGCGCATTCTGCACAGCTTGATGGTGGCGCAGCGCGGCGGATTCCTGCTGCACGCCGCCAGTGCGGTTTGCGATGGCCGGGCATATCTGTTCTCGGGCGTATCCGGCGCGGGCAAGACCACAATGACGCGGCTGGCGCCAGCCGACATCATCCTGCTTACCGACGAAATTTCCTACCTGTGCCCGACCGCCGGCGGGTACGCGGCATTCGGCACTCCGTTCGCGGGAGAGCTGGCCAAGGCCGGCGAGAACTGCACCGCTCCGGTCTCCGCTCTGTTTTTTCTGGAGAAGGGCGCGGAGAACCGCGTCGATGAGTTGTCATCCGCGGAAGCGGTCCGCCGCTTGATGCGCAATATTCTGTTTTTCGCCGAAGACCGAGGCCTGGTGGAAAAGCTTTTCGCCACGGCATGCGATTTCGTCGCCAGGGTTCCCATTTGCCGCCTAACGTTCTATCCTGATGCCAGGGTGTGGGACCAAGTTCGTAACTTCGATCGTAAACTCGACCGCAACTTCGCACGCAGCTTCCAGGGGGTGCCCGAGCATGCCTGAAACTTGCATTTACATTGCGCGCAGTTCTGCCATTGCCGCCCGCGCGCTGGCCGGCGAAATGATGGTCATGAACTCGGCCGATTCGATGTTCTTCACGCTGAACGAGGTCGCAACCGTCATCTTCCAGGCTGCCGACGGCCGCACTCCGCTGCGGGAAATTGTCCGCGATCGGATCTGCGAGCAATTTGACGTCGATCCCGAACAAGCCCAGGCGGACGCCGAGCAGTTCGTCGCCGAACTTTCCGGCCACGGAATTCTTCTCGTTTCGAATCAACCTCTGGCCTCGGAGACACCCTGATGAGCCTGATGAGTGAAGTAGGCCAGAAAGCGTTTAACCTGGGCGTGCCCCTCACCGTGCACCTGGATGTCACCTATCGCTGCAACGAGCGCTGCGTGCACTGTTATCTCGATCACGACGATCACGGCGAGATGACGACCGCGGAAATCAAGGACGTGCTCGATCAACTGGCCGAGGCAGGCGTTTTCTTTCTCACGTTCAGCGGCGGCGAAGTTTTTATGCGCCGCGATTTCTTTGAGATTGTCGAACACGCCCGGCGTCTCATGTTCAACGTGAAGATCAAGACCAACGCGGTCATGATCCACGAAGAGGAAGCACGGAGAATCCGCGAACTGGCCGTGGACACAATTCAGATCAGCGTCTACTCGCATCGTCCCGAAGTTCACGATGCCATCACCAAGCTGCCGCACTCGTTCGAACGCACCATCAAATCCATTCGCTTCTTACGCGAACAAGGGCTGCGAGTCACCATCGCCAATGTGCTGATGACCGTGAATTCTTCCGATCATATGGGCGTGCAAAAACTTGCCGCCGAACTCGGCGTGCATTACACCCTCGATCCCACGATCACGCCCATGATGGACGGCGACACTTCGGTTCTCTCGCTGCGCATTCCGGGAGAAGATCTTCCGGAAATTTTTCACAACCCGGCGCTGGTCGGCAGCCAGGAAGAGTTCTGCGCTCCTCCCAAGCCAGCCTCGGCGGAGGATCTTGAAGGTTACTCGTGCAGCGCGGGCCATTCTTTCTGCTACATTTCGCCCTACGGCGATGTCTTTCCCTGCGTGCAGTTTCCGCTTCCCACGGGAAATATTCGGCAGCAGAAGTTTTTGGATATCTGGAATTTGTCCCCGCAGATGAAAGAGGTCCGCTCGATCCAGGCCAAAGACCTGACCGTCTGCTCGTCGTGCTCGCACGTCGCCAGTTGCTCGCGTTGTCCAGGCTTGGCCTATGTGGAAGGAAATATGCGGGGCCCATCCACCGCGGATTGCGAGAAGTCGTTCTACCGGACTGGCGTGCCGACGGAGAACATGCTGCGACAAGGACTGTCGAAGCCACGCGCCATATCAGGCAACACCGCACCGCTGATCCAGATTCGGCCGATCCAGATTCAGCCGATCACCGTTCCCGCATGATACGGGAGTGCCCGTTAAAGTTTGCTCCCGGCAACAGCCTTCTGGCTGCGATTTAGATCCACGACCGCTTCCGCGCTGGCCAACTGCTCCAGAATACGCTGCAAGGCGGCGCGGACCTCGTGCGTCGCTTCATTGAACTTCAGCGCCGCTCCAATCCCCATGTCCATGCGCACGACCTCGCTCTCCATCGAAACCATCGTATGTTCGTGCGAGAAGGTGAGTTTCAACTGCGATCCCGGCAACAGAATGCCGCTGGTTTCAACGTAGCAACCGCCCAGGCTCAGGTTGGTAACGATGCCCAGCATCGCCAGTTCCTTGCCGTTTCCAGAAATTTCCGTTGTGAGCCGCCCCCGCACTCGCGGATACTGACGGCGGTTCTTCTGAGGCGACTGACTCTGCTTCTGCAGATACATACGCTTGTCGGCTTCCGAGAGGAGCTTTTCGGCATCCTTCCCGTCCTCGGGATACACCGCCTTGCCAACGCTCAGCGATAGAATGTCCTCGTTGCAGATGTCCTTACCGGCTTGTTTTGCCAGGTCTCGCATCTGTTCCGCTTTGCGCGCGGCAGCTTCGGGCGTGAGTCCAGGAGCGATGACCACAAATTCGTCGCCGCCCATGCGCGCGACATAATCGTACTCACGGCTGGTTTCCTTCAGGGAGTGCGCAAACAGCCGCAGGACTCGGTTCCCTTCCAGGTGTCCAAAGCGGTCGTTGATCTGCTTGAAGCCGTCCATGTCGGCGACCATCACGGTCAGCGTTTTGTTGTCGCGTTTGCAGCGCGCCAGTTCCCGGTCCAGTTGCAGGAATAGCGAGCGCGCATTGGGAAGACCTGTGAGGTAATCGGTAACCGCCGAACTCTCCGCCTGCTCGTACTTCATCGCGTTCTCGATGGCGAGCGCCATCTTGGAACTTACAGCCAGCAGAATGCGCAGGTGGTCGGAGGTAAAGAAATCCTTTTCTGCGTGGTACAAAGCGACCACTCCGACCACGCCCTGCAAGCCCTCGAGCGGCACGGCGAGCGCCGACGTCAGCGTGCTGTACTTCGACTCATCGTTCAGATAACCGGGCTCGACCGAAGGATTGCCATTCAGGATTGGTTTAAGGTTTTGCGCTACCCACCCCGAGAGCCCCTGTCCCATCGGAATGCGCAGCGACGCGAACAGTCGAAAGTTGTCGCCATTCACATATTCCGGCACCAGTTCATCGCCGTGACGCACGTAGATCGCAATCGCATCGTAGGACATGGCCCGGCGCAGCTTCACCGCGAATACCGAGAGCGTTTCTCCCAGACTGAGCGAAGCCCCCAGATCCTGGCTGAGTTCGAAAAGAGTCTGCGCTTCCTGACGCGCCGCCGCGATCGAACCCAGAAAACTGCGCTCCGGCACTTTCCCCCGTCCTTGCGCCTCGAACCCGGCTGCTGGCTTGATGGCCGTCTCAGCTTTCGCGTCTTTGACTTCCGTGGATAATTTCTGCTTGCCCAATCTGTCGGTGCGTTGGTGGACCAGTTGCTCCAGTTCCACGTATTTTCGTTCCAGCACCTTGACCACTTGCGGATCAAAAGACTTTCCCGATTCATCCACCAGCCGCGCCATCGCTTCGTGCAGAGGCAGCGCCCGCCGATATTGGCGATCCGAAGACATCGCGTCCAGAAAATCCACCGCCGCCAGGATGCGAGCGCCAATCGGAATCCCGGTCCCGCGCAACCCCAGCGGATAGCCCGTCCCGTCGTACTTTTCGTGGTGGGCCCGTACGATGGGCACGACTGGGTATGGAAAGCGCACCCGTTCCAGGATTTCCGCTCCCACCAGCGGATGAATCTTCATCTTCTCGAATTCTTCCGGCGTCAGGCGCCCCGGTTTCGAGACGATGTGCTCGGGAATCGCCAGCTTGCCGATGTCATGCAGCAAGGCTGCGGCCTGCAAGGCCTCCATTCCCTCCCGGTCAACCTTGAGTTCCTTTGCCACCTCGACGGCGTAGATGCGAACCCTCTGCAAGTGGTCGTGAGTGGTCTGATCCTTGGCCTCGATGGCGAGCGCGAGCACCTCGATCGTGCGCAAGTGCAGGTCGGCCATCTCTTGCACGTGCCGCTTCTCGTCTTCCAGTTTGCCGAGGTAAAGGTGGTAGGAACGGTAGATAAGGTAGACCACCGGAAGCGTCAGCAACGACGTCTGCCAGTCGGTAAAGCCGTGCAGCCAGCTCATCATGCCGGCCACGCCCGCGCCCACCAGGTAGTAAGGGAAGCTCCAGAAGTAGCAGTCTACCCAAATCTTTCGTAGCGACCTGCGCTCCGTCAACGAGACGACGACCGCAAGCGGAAGCGTGGTGGCCACGAAATACATGCAGGCCGCCAGGAATAGCGATGTCGAGGGGTTATTCACTGCGTGATGCAACAAAGCGTAGCGATACGCAACGAAGGTCACCGCGATGGCCAGCGCCGTCGAGCAGACGTTGAAGGCGACTAGAATCGGAATCGGACGATCGCGACCAAGGCACTGCACTACCACCGCCGCGCAGCCTAGAGCCATGGCTTCCGAAAAGCTCAGTTCCAGCACGCCCAGCAGTAGAAATAGAAAGTTGACCGACATCGTCCCGGTAATCCCGGGCAAGCTCACCTTGAGCCGCGAAGCCGCCAGCGCAATCACCAGATAACAGAAAAATTTGAGCGGATTTTCGCTCCTGCCGTGCAAGATCGAGTAGGTCAGGACGGCCGTTCCGCAGAGCACGACCACGGTAATAAAAAAGCGTGGCGCGGCGCTCATGTTCTTCCAGGATTGCGGACTGGTTTTCACCTTCGACGAACTCCTCCCCAGGAAGCCGGGTGGCAATTCCCAGGCGTAAAAACAAGGGGAATGTTTATTGATAACAGGCACCGGACCGGCAGGAAAGCATTCGGATATTTGGAGGTAAACTTCCGTAACTCAGGACGGTGACCTTTTGCCCCTGCTTGGCCCCTCCGAGCGCCCGAAATACTGCTCTTAAGTCGTAGAAAAAATAGATAGTGCCGACCACCCCTGAACCAGGAACTTGGCGCCCCGCCGCATCGTATAACCAATAGGTTTGACTTGCCAGAACCCACCGGCCTAACATGAATGACTCTCTCCCAGGAGTGTTCCCCGGAATGATCGGCCAGACGAAGATCGACCAGACGAAGATCGACCAGACCATGATCGGCCAGACCGTCTCGCACTACCGTGTTCTCTCGCAGTTGGGCGGCGGGGGTATGGGCGTTGTGTACGAAGCCGAGGACATCAATCTGGGCCGCCACGTCGCGCTCAAGTTCCTGCCACCCGACACGGAAAAAGATCCTCTCGCGCTCGACCGTTTCCAGCGCGAAGCGCGCGCGGCCTCCGCCCTAAACCACCCGAATATCTGCACCATCTACGAAATTGGCGAGGACAGCGGACGCCACTTCATCGCCATGGAGTTGCTGGAAGGCGAGACGCTCAAGAGCCGCATCCACGGTCAGCCCCTGGAACTCGAACCATTGCTCAATCTCGGCACGCAGATCGCCGACGCTCTCGACGCCGCCCATGCCAAAGGGATCATCCACCGCGACATCAAACCCGCCAACATTTTCGTGACCAGTCGCAACCAGGCGAAGATTCTCGATTTCGGCCTGGCCAAGCGCACCGTCAAACCTTCCCTCCTGTCCGACGCCACCCTCGGTTCCGCCGCGACCGTGGACGAGCCCTTCCTGACCAGCCCCGGATCGACCGTCGGCACCGTGGCGTACATGTCTCCGGAGCAGGCGCGCGGCAAGGATCTCGACACCCGCACCGACCTATTCTCTTTCGGCGCCGTGCTCTATGAGATGGCCACCGGCGCCTCGCCCTTCCGCGGAGACACCTCCGCAGTTATTTTCGACGCAATTCTGAATCGCGCGCCGGCGTCACCGCTTCGCCTGAACCCGGATTTGCCTTTGCACTTCGAAGAAATCCTGCACAAGCTGCTCGAAAAAGACCGCGACCTGCGCCACCAGAGCGCCGCCGACGTGCGCTCCGACTTGAAGCGCCTGAAACGCGACTCCGAATCGGGCTCGATTTCGGCCGCGACTTCTTCCAGCTCTTCCATTCATAAACCCCCGGCGTCATCCCGCAAGCTGCCCCTGTGGCTGATCCCGGCTCTGATCGTCGCGGTCGTCGCCGCCGGCGTTGGCTTCGTGTTTCTCAAGCGCGGCCACGCGCTCACCGAGAAAGATTCGATCCTGATCGCCGATTTCGTAAACACCACCGCCGACCCGGTCTTCGATGGCACGCTCAAGAAAGCGCTGGCCGTTGATCTGGGGCAATCCCCGTATCTGAACGTCTTCCCCGAACAGAAGATCCGCCAGACATTGCAGTTCATGGGCCGCAGCCCCGGCGACCGCATCACCAGCGAAGTCGGCCGCGAAATCTGCCTGCGCGACGGTATCAAGGCCATGCTCAATGGCAGCATTGACAGCGTCGGAGGCCAGTACGTCATCAGTCTGGAAGCAACCAACGTTGCCTCCGGCGATTCTCTAGGACGCCAGCAAGCGCAGGCCGAACGAAAAGAAGATGTGCTCAATGCGCTGCACAGCGCCGCCACCAAATTGCGCGCTCAACTCGGCGAGTCGCTGTCCATGGTGCAGAAATACGACATGTCTCTTTCCCAGGCCACCACTTCATCGCTTGACGCCCTGAAGGCGCTGAGCCTGGGCGATGCCAAGCACACCATGGGCGACGATCTGGCTGCGATCCCGAACTATCAGCGCGCCGTCGAGATCGACCCCAATTTCGCCATGGCCTACGCTCGACTCGGCACGGCCTACAGCAACCTTGGGCAAACCGAGTTGTCGGAGCAGAACCGCCAGAAGGCTTTTGAGCTTCGTGATCGCGCCAGCGAGCGCGAGAAGCTCTACATCATGTCCCACTATTATGCCGACAGCGGCCAACTCGACAAAGGCATTACCGCCTACGAACTCTATCGTCAAACCTACCCGCGGGATTCCACTCCCTTCGTCAATCTGGCGGGTATCTATAACCAGCTGGGACAATTCGATAACGCGTTGGAGAACGCAAAGCATGCCGTGGAGCTCGACCCCGACCAGGCAAGCGGCTATTCGAATGTCGCCGAGGCCTACGTGGGGCTGAACCGGATCGAGGAAGCGCGCACCACTATCAACACCGCACTCCAGCACAAGGCGTCGGCTCCGGGCTTCCATCTAGGGCTGGCTATGTTGGACTGGTGTGAAGGCAAAGAAGCCGAAATGGAGAAGGAACTGCAAAGTGCATCCGCGACTCCCGATGGAGAGGCGGGCGCCCTCGGATTGCGCGCGGGCATCGCCAGCACCCGCGGGCAAGTGCGCCAAGCGCGGGAATTTGCGCGCCAGAACGAAGATGCGTTGGATCGCCTGCACCTGCAAGGCCGCGCCGATATGGAAGCACAGCTTGCCATCTTCGAGGCAGTGGTGGGAAATCGTGCCGAAGCCAACCGCGAGGCCAGCGAGGCGCTTCGATTATCCCGAACAGTTTCTGTGACGGGGAGTGTGGCTACGACGTTCGCCATATTGCGCCAGGATCAGAAGGCGATCGCATTGGCCGACGAAATCCAGCGCGCCCATCCGAACGATAGCATGGCAGTGAACGTGACCGTCCCCATGATCCGAGCGGTCGCCGCCCTGCGGCCCGCGAATTCCGCCAAAAGCGACCCGGCAAAAGCCATTGACTTTCTGAACACCGCGGCCCTGTACGCTCGTGCCAATGCCGGCGTTTTCTACGTACGAGGCTTGGCCTATGAGCAGGCTGGACGCTACGCCGAAGCCCAGCAGGATTTCCAAAAGGTCCTGGAAATGAAATCCCACAACGGTCCCGACATAGCGTCCGTAATCGCTCAACTGGAGTTGGGCCGGTTGTATCAGAAGCAAGGCGACATCCCCAAGGCTCGCATCGCCTATCAAAACTTTCTCGCCGCCTGGAAAGACGCCGACCCCGACGTCCCCCTCCTCCACGAAGCCAAAGCCGAATACGCGAAACTGCAATAGAGCCACGACAAGCCGCGTCTCAGGCCCGCAGCCCCGATGAGCCGGTGGAGCGACGGGCGTCCTCGCCCGTCCAGCAGTAACGTGGCCGGGCGGGGACGCCCAGTACGCGCGCGGGGCGTCGCCGAGTTTATAGGAAGCAAGCCAACGGAGCAGGCGTCATTGCCCGACTCCAGAAGGGCGCGGCAACAATCTCGTGGAGTTTAGAATGAAGGCCAATTCCGAAGTAACGTGAATGAAGGCCGCGAGCAGGGGATTCAGCAGGCCAAACGCTGCCATGCCAACTCCCACGCTGTCCACGACCAGCGTGCCAACGAAATTCTGCATGATGATCTCGTGACAATGTCGCGCCAGCCGCAAGGTCTCGACAAGCTTGGACAGATCGCTTCCGATTAGGATCACGTCCGCGCTCTCCCGGGCCACGTGAGTTCCCGAGCCCATAGCAATCCCAACGTTGGCTTCCACCAGAGCGGGAGCGTCGTTGATGCCGTCACCGATCATGGCGACTTTGCGCCCCTTGCTACGCAGGTCAGTGACCCACTTTGCTTTCTGCTCCGGCAGGAGCCCTCCCACCGCCTCGTCCACGCCAAGATCGCGGCCAACCGATGAAGTTGCAGCTTGTGTGTCTCCGCTTAACAGAACAGTTTTCAAACCCATCCGTCGCATTGCCGCAACCGCATTCTTGGCTTCCGGCCGCAAAATGTCCGCAATTCGGACGCTCCCAAGAACTTGCCCAGCTCGAGCGACGTAGACTTCCGACGCCCCGTCCGCACCGTTACTAGGCATGGGCAAACCCCTCGTCAGGCCGTGCTCCACGAGGAGCGCCAGACTTCCCACAAGGATCTCCTCGCCTTCATAACTCACCCTGACGCCTCTTCCCGGCGTGTACGAGAATTCCTCAGGCTCCATGAGAGGAACGCCGAGCTCTGTTGCCCGCGCCACAATTGCCTTGGCGAGCGGGTGTTCAGATTTACGCTCCGCAATGCTGGCCGCGGCTAAGATCTGTTGTTCCCCGAAGCCATTGGCAGAAACGACTTCCCGGATCTGCGGGGTACCGAAAGTTAGCGTACCCGTCTTGTCCAGGAGCACGGTGTCCACGGCCGCCAGCGCTTCCAGATACAGGCCCCCTTTAATGATGGCTCCCTGATGCGCCGCTCGGCCGATTGCACCGAGAATTGCAAGAGGAGTTCCAGCCGCAATGCCACACGCCCCGGCAACGATTACGACCGAAATTGTTGACCTGACATTGTGAGTGACGATGAACGTCAGAACCGCTGCCCCGAGGGCAAAATACACAAGGTAGCCCGCTAGTCGATCGGCGGTCTTCTGAATGGGAGCCCGTGACTTCTCCGCCCGTTCGACGGCTTCAATGATTCTCCCAAACGTAGTGTCGCGGCCCAGTTTCTGAGCGCCGATTTCCAAAGCGCCCGATTGATTGATGGTTCCGGCGTAGACCACGTCTCCGAGCGCCTTCTCCACCGGCATGGCCTCGCCGGTAATCGCCGCTTGTTCGACAAAAGAACGTCCGCCGAGCACGACACCGTCCACCGGGATGTGCCCGCCCGGTTTCACAATGACAGTGTCACCGGCTTGAACCTGGTTAGACGGCATTTCCAACACCTCACCGCCACGCCTGACCGTGACAGTCCTAGGAAGAAAATCTAAGAGATCCTGAATGGCGCGTCGACCCCGCCCCACCGTAAGGCCCTCCAATACTTCGGCGGCAAGGACGAAGCCCGTGATAACCAGTGCGGTGAAGAACTCCCCGATGGCTAGCGCCGAGAGAAGAGCAATCGTCATCGAGAGTTCCATCGTCATCTTTCGTTCGACGATGTTCTCGAAGGCTTCCTTGAAAATGGGATATCCGCCGATCAGGGCAGCGGCGATGCCAATTACACTGATGTGCGGAAATGGTTCCCAAAGCCGAAACCAGACTGTAACCGCAGCTAAGGCCACAAAAGCGATGCGGCCGAGGTCAGCCCACCCGAATGCCTGATCGTGCTCGGCGTGATCGTGCTCGGAAGGTTCCGAGGTCTTGGGCTGTCTTATCTCCGCAGTGTCCGAGTTCTCGCGAGGCTGAGGACTGTTTGCAGCGTTTCTTTCGGTCAAATGCGGAGCACTCATACCAACGTCCCTTCTGTGACGCGGGGGCCGATCATTTCAAATAGGACTTGACCATGCCGATGACTTCGTCAGCGGCCACCACCTGTTGCGAGGTTGGCCTTTGTTTGCCATTCAGAACGTGGCTGCGGATGTGACCTTCTAAAAGCTCCGCCATCAGGCTGTTCATGGCTCCTCTGGCCGCGCTCATCACTTGCAGCACTTCAGAGCATTCGCGCTCTTCGGTGAGCGCTCGCACCAGGGCCTGTACCTGCCCTTGAATGCGTTTTGCTCTTAGGATTAGCTTCTGTTTATCTTTGATCGTATGACTCATTTTCCAGATCCTGACATACCATACCAGGTATGGTATTAAATACTAACGTTCAGAATTCAACCAGATTTGAAGTGAAAGCGCAAGAAATAAGGGCAGCACGGTCGAAACCGTACTGCCCTTACCGGGGAAGGACATCCCTTAAAAGTGGAACCCAATCTGCGCCGTCAGTGCGCGCGGCGTCACATAGTGCGTCCCGCTGAAGGTCGAAAGAAAGTTATACAGCGCCAGCTTGTTCGTCACATTGATGGCGGTGAGCGTAAGACTCCATTTGTAATGATCACCCTTGAACAGGTTATCGTCGCCTACCGACGCATCAAACAAGTTGCGCGACGCGATGCGCGGCGGATGGAGGTCGTCGTTCTCGGTGTTCGGCGCCGGTACCTTTATCAGATTGGAGCCGAACTGCGATGCGGCACAATTGTAAGGCAGAGGCGCGGTCGGAGTTGCATGCTGAGATCCGCAATAGAACCCGGCCTCAGCTTCCTGATCGCCAGAAAGTGGCACCTGGCCCACGTTGGCAGCCATCAGGCTCACGTTCTGCACATTGTTGATGAGAACTGATTGCGGGCAATTGTTGCCGGCATTTGCACCGTAACAGGGCGTCGCGCCCGCCACCAGTCCGCTGTCATACCGCCAATTGAAGCCAAACCATGGGCCAAGCTTCCAGGGCTGATATTGCAAGTGGGTTGTCTGATTGAAATGCTCGTCGTGGTCGATACGGAACGGCCCCACCGGGATCGGAGTGGAACCGGCTCCGCCGATCTGGGGAGTGAAGAACCGGGCCGATACGCTCGAGAAGACCATCAGCGCCGAGAAGCCGTGCAAGCTCGGCACGCTCACGCGGCCGGCATATCCAGGAATTTTCGAGTTGTGCCACTCAATGGGGAACGTGATTGGAGTATTGCCGAGCACGCTGAAATCGTAGCCGTTGTGCGTGTACTTCGTGATCCACTCGCCGGAAAAGACCAGATACCGCCCGAAAGCTTGCTCCAGGCCAGCGTGGAATTCATTGCGAAAGCCGGGACTCAACGGATTCGCTGCCAGCCCAGTAACGGGATTGCAGGCGAGGAGCGGATTGAGGACAGCATTGGCGCATCCGATGCTGGAAAGTACCAGATTCTCATTAAAGGGAGATTCCAGCGTGCGCGCGTACGAAACGCGAAGGATCGTGTTCGTCTTCTTGACGTTGTACGCGATTCCGAGACGAGGTTCGGCTTGCCGCGCAATGGTGATCCCGTTGTAGAGATCGCCGCGTATCCCGAGGTTCAAAGACCAGTTTCCTACCGTGATCGCGTCCCGAACGTAGAGAGCAAGCTCTTTCACGTCTGTGCGGCCATTGAAGGTGTAAGGGCTTCCGCCGCGGGTCAAATCGTAGGGAAGCAGGGTCGGATTGAAATAAGGGTAAAGAGCCGTGCCCGGTGCGTTCGGGTTATTTGGGAATGGCGGGTCCGTGCCCGGGCCGACGTTGGGCTGGTTCGCGCCGGTGCATTGCGACGGATCGGTGATCCCCGGCGCGGGCGCCGCAACAAATGGGAACGGATTCACTGCGCTCGTAGCCGCGGACGTTATGCAGGGCGCGTTGAAGGTTGGATCGACAATGCCGAGAGTGTCATTCTCCCGGAGCAACGTTTGTTCGTAGGTGGCTCCAGCCTTGATGTTATTCACCCCTTTGACGTAGGAGATATCGGATCGAATCCCCATGTTCGTGAGGGTACGGTTCTGCCCCACTGACTGTCTCTGCAGACTCGGCGGCCCCAGGTCCGCGAAAGGATCCTTGCTGGGGTAATAGTTGTAATCGTCGCGGCGGACGAACGCCCCCAAGGTAAATACGGAGTTCGTACTCACCACGCGTGTCCACGAAGGAGCGATGTTAAAGCTCCCAATCTTGGAGCGTTGGTCGGTCGGTCCAACCGTATCGCCATTGGGAGCCACGCCGCCATAAACTGCCATTTGTGGCTCAATCCCGTACAGTCCGATCCAGGGCGTCGCATTCTGAGCGTCCTGTGAATTCGGCGTCTGGAACCAGCTCCGGCTGTAGCCGAAGTCGAAGTGAATCGAATCGGCGGATGAGATTTGATAGTCCACGCGATCAAACAGGTTTTCTTCGTTGCCCTTGTCGTGCGAGACCGCAAATTCCGGCGGATCCAGGAATCGGCCGGAGTTCAAACCGCCTATGGAAATGAAATTCCCCCAGTTCTTTCCTCCGTAAGCGAGATCGCCGGCCACGTTGGAGGATCCAAATGCCCCGTAGGAAGCGGTCACGCTGCCATGAGGCGTGGTTACGCCCTGGCCTGAGCGCGTAGTCGCCACAATCACCACGCTGGTCTTACCGCCGTATTCCGCGGGCGGCGCGCCGGATATGACTTCCATCGATTGGATGGACTCGACGGGAAGCTGGTTGGAGAAGACTTTGCTTTGCTGGTCGGTAATCGCCTGGCCGTCGATGGAGAACGAATTCTCCGCGTGGTCGCCGATCCCGTGGAAGAGGCCGTTGGAATCCGCAGCGATTCCCGGCGTGGACAGAGTAACCAGAGAACTCAGGGACGACGACGCGCTTTCCAGGGGAAGCCTGTCGAACAACGACTTGTCGATGTCGGAGTGGAAGGTGGGATCGTTCTCCACTAGATCTCCCGCAGACTCGACCGTCACCGTGTCGATGCCGGTGGCCACCGTCAAACTAACACTCACAGTCACGGGCACTACCGACCGGACATCCACATCCTGCGCGATCTGAGCGAATCCAGCAGCCTTCACCGTCGTGTGATACGGATTAAACGGCACGTTCGTAAAACTGAAGTTCCCTTTGCTATCTGTGGTGGTCGTTCGGTCATAGCCGCTGACCGGGTTATGAATCTCGACACTTGCATTCGGAACCAGCGCGCCCGAAGGGTCCAAAACGCTACCGTTAATCGATCCCGAACTTCCGCTCGACTGCGCACTCGCAGCCCCAGCACTCAACACAAAAGCAGCGGCCACAATAGCCGCAGCCGGCCAACTCCTGTAAAACGATCGCATGATTCCTCCAATAATGGTTCTGGGGCGAGTCCGATCACAAATCTTCCGATCACAGATCTGAAGATAAAAGATCGAAGATCGCCGTGGTTTGGGAAATATTTATTGGAATTGGGCGCGGAATCAGAACGCAGGTGGAGGACGAATAAACTGGGTAGTGACGGGACGGAAGACCACGGAAACTTCTGCCACTAGAATCGCCAGCGCTGCCGTGATCAAAACCGGCGCGGACGCAACCGGCGCGGTACTGAGTCCGGCGTGAGCGGTCGCGCAAATCGAGCAGGTGTGGTGGGATGTGGTTGAGTTCTCGGGATGCGAGTGGGTGGCCTGCACCGTCCCCATCACGCACACCAGGGCGACCGAGAGCACACACACGGCTCTGACGAATCCGCCCCGCTTTCCCCAGACCCTTATCATGCCATCCCCACGTTCCTTATTTAGACGCGGTGCCTTTACACGATTCTATCGTTAGATGGTCGTCTGCGGGTGCCCGGCGCGCGAAAAAATGATCCTCCGCGTACACCCTCCGGAACATGGCCTACCGGCTCCCGGACGACCAGAACCAACAATAACACTATCACCGGCCCTGGCATTCTCCGACAATCGTTGCAGGGATCACCGACGCTCGTTTGTTGCGCCGCCACCTGCGTCTTAATTCGATCTTTCGCGGTTGCACCTGCGCTTGCTCCATGCGGGCCCTGCGAAGTCAGACCCAGGGAGAAGTACTATGTCGGGACAAGTCATTTTGTATTTTGACGACCAAGCGGACGCGTTGCGCTTCGCCCTGGTCGCAGGGTCAGTGATGGCGGGAGACGGAACTCGCGCCACCGGCGATTTGGTCCAGGAAACGGCGCGAGTCACGCGCATCCGTCTGGACGCCGCAAACAAAGGAAAGGGCAAGCAACCCAATCCTCCCGAGCGCACTGCGTAAACCGCGCCGCTGCGCCCGGTTTTCACCCGCGCATTGAACCGTAGAACGAAGGCCCCGGCGTCCATGCCGCCGCCTTCCATTAGAATGTCTGCTATGCCCATCGCTGAACAGACTTCATCTTCATCTTCATCGTCATCTAGCGCGCTCGACCTCACCTGGGTCCGCTCGCAGTTCCCGGCGCTCGCGCAAACTGTCAACGAGCATTCCAATAAACGCCCTGCAGTTTTTCTGGATGGGCCAGGTGGCTCGCAGGTGCCGCGGCAGGTGATTGATGCCATCGCGGACTATCTGGCGCGCAACAATGCCAACACGGGCGGCGCTTACCAAACCAGCCGCAACACCGACCGCATGATCGCAGAAGCGCGGTCGGCGATGGGTGATTTTCTGAATTGCGATGCCGACGAAATCGTTTTCGGCCCGAACATGACGACGCTGACTTACGCCATGAGCCGCACGCTCGGACGCGAACTCGGGCCCGGCGACGAGATCGTGCTCACCCTGCTCGACCACGACGCGAACTTCTCGCCCTGGAAGGCGCTAGAAGAAAAAGGCGTGACCATCCGCACCGTGAAGTTCAACGAAGGCGATTGCACGCTCGACATGCGCGACATGGCGGCAAAAATTGGCGATCGCACGCGGCTGGTTGCGGTTGGATACGCGTCGAACGCCGTGGGCACAATCAACGATGTCGCCGAAGTGGTACGGCTGGCACGCCAAGCGGGAGCGCTGACTTACATCGACGCCGTCCACTACGCTCCGCACGGACCGATTGACGTGCGCGCCCTCGACTGCGATTTTCTGGTCTGCTCGACGTACAAATTTTTCGGTCCGCACATGGGTGTTCTCTACGGCAAGCGCGAGCATTTGAAGAGGTTTCGCCCGTATAAACTCCGCCCCAACACCAATAACATTCCCAACTGTTGGGAATGGGGGACGCTGAACCACGAGTGCATAGCAGGCATCAAAGCCTGCGTCGATTACTGGGAGGAACTCGGCCGCCGCGCGCAGCCTGCGGTCACGACCCGCCGCGCCGCGATCCTGGCCGCGTACGAAGCCATCCATGGGCACGAGCGCAAGATGATGGAGAAGATGATCGCGGGCTTGCTTGCCATTCGCGGATTAAAGCTCTACGGCATCAGCGACCCGCGGCGCTTTGAAAATCGTTCCGACGAGAGATGCCCGACGTTCGCGGTCCGCATTGAAGGCCACACGCCGCTCGAACTGGCAACGAAGCTCGGCGAGCGCGGCTTCTTCACCTGGGACGGAAACTACTATGCCCTGAACCTGACCGAACAGTTAGACGTCGAGCGCCTGGGAGGATTTCTCCGCATAGGACTGGTGCACTACAACACGATGGAAGAAGTAGAGCGACTGCTGAAGGCGCTGCGGAAGATAGTAGGTTGACCTGACGAAAATCACGTAGGGACGGCCGCCCTCGTGAGCCTGCCCTGAGCGAAGTCGAAGGGTCCAGTCGGGCGAAGCCCGACAGCGCCTTCGTCAGCTCAACTCTTCCACGCGGTCTCCGCGTCCTACCAGCGCTATAGTCGCCAGTCCAATGAACAGACCGTGCTCGACGATGCCGGGAATGTTGCTCAGTGCCAGCGCCAGCGCCGCCGGATCCGCGATCTTTCCGAAGCTGCAATCGAGAATCTGATTGCCGTTGTCGGTGATGAAAGGGCTGCCGTCAGCCTTCGCACGCAATTTGGGCGATGCTCCGAGCGCCGCGATCTTGTTCTCGACCACGGTTCGCGCAAACGAAATTATCTCAACCGGCAAAGGAAATTTGCCGAGCGCGGGAACAACTTTGCTGGAGTCCGCAACCACAACCATCTTTTTTGACGCCGACGCGACGACCTTCTCGCGCAGCAGCGCCCCCCCGCCGCCTTTAATCAAGTTGAGCTTGGGATCAACCTCATCGGCGCCATCGATGGTGATGTCGATTTCCGGACGTTCGTCCAGCGTGGTCAGCGGAATGCCGAGTTGGCGCGCCAGGTCACCGGTCTGCACGGAAGTCGGGATTCCGATGATTTTCAGTCCCGCCTTCACGCGCTCGCCCAGAGCAATGACCGCGAAGTAAGCGGTTGAGCCAGTGCCAAGTCCAACGACGTCGCCGTCACGCACCAGCTTTGCGGCAGCGCGGCCGACGGCTTCCTTCTCCTGCGAATTGCCCATGAATCACCTGTCGATCTCCAATGTATCGAACAATCCAGCGTAGTGGACCACAAATTCGTGGCGTAAGTACCCCCCCTGTCATCAGCAAAACACACTGTCATCCTGAGCGAAGCGAAGGACCTATGCATTGGGACGGGCGCAAACTCACAGACCGCTTCGCTCAGGATGACAACCCGAAATTGTATGTCGCGAGTCGGTCCCACGGGGCGGGTCATCCGTTATTCTATAGGAGACCTTCTATGGCGACTTCAACTCGGCATACAAACGGGGGCGCAGCTCCTGCCGTCATTCAAAGCGACGAACGGGAACGTGTGTTTGGCCTGTTCCGGCAATTTGGATATCTGGAAGCCGAACTGGACCCACTCGGCCTGCTGCGTCCACAACCGCACCCAGACCTGCAGTTTGATACGACGACCGATAACGAGTGGGCCCAGGAAGCGCGGCGCATTTATTGCGGAAGCGTAGGCGTGGAGTTCATGCATATCGCCGACCCGGAGCGGCGGCGCTGGATTCAGAAACGCATTGAGATTGACGCGGACCCGGCCGCAGTCGACATCGACACGAACATCGACACTAACACTAATAAAGACCGCGCTCTCAACCTGCTTGTGCGCGCCGACCTGTTTGAGCAGACGCTGCAGCATCGCTATCTGGGCAACAAACGATTCTCCCTGGAAGGCAACACGTCCTTGTTGCCGGCGATGGACGAGGTTCTGGACGTAGCAGGCGAGCGCGGCGCGGTCGAACTGGTCATGGGCATGAGTCATCGCGGGCGGCTGAACGTCATTATTCATTTGGCAAACCGTCCGCCGGAGCAGGTGTTTGCGGAATTTGAGGATGTGGATCCGCGCAGCGTATTGGGGTCGGGCGACGTGAAGTACCACATGGGTGCGACCGGCGAGTACGTAACCAAGAGCGGGGAGAAAATTCATATTCACCTGGCGTCGAATCCCAGTCACCTGGAAGCCGTCGATCCAGTGACGGTGGGACGCACTCGCGCCAAGCAGGACCGTGCCGGCGAAGGCGGCAAGGCGAAGTATCTGCCCGTGCTGGTGCACGGCGACGCCGCGTTCGCGGGGCAAGGCATCACGGCCGAGACGCTGAATTATGCGGACCTCGGCGGCTATACGGTGGGCGGGACGATCCACGTAATCGTCAACAACCTGATCGGGTTCACGACCAATGCCCGAGATGAGCATTCCTCGCGCTTCGCAGCGCAACTGGCGCGGCGGCAAGCGATTCCAATTTTTCACGTGAATGGCGAAGACGTGGATGCCGTGATGCGGATCGCGAGGATCGCAACCGAGTACCGCTACCAATTCGGCACGGACGTGGTCGTGGACCTGATTGGCTACCGGCGCCACGGGCATAGCGAGGTGGACGATCCCACAGTGACGCAACCGCTGATGTATAAGGCAATCAAAGAGCATCCGCCGCTCTATCGGATTTACGCCAAACAAATCGGCATGGATGATGACAATATCGCCGCGCGAGTGCAGACGGTCAAGAGCGAGTACGAAGCCGCGCAGAAGAGCGCGACGCAAGTCACCAAAAAGCCGCTGATGCGCGATCTGCCAAAGTACTGGGACGACTACTTCGGAGGTCGATACAAAGCGGAGTACGAAAAGCCGACAGGCACGGGCATTGACCGCGAGGAGTTGGCGGAACTCACCGAGCGTTTGACCACGTACCCGGAGGGTTTCCACATCCATCCCAAGGTGAAGAAGTTGCTGGAGCAGCGGCAGGAGATGGGGACGGGCAAGAAGCCAGTTGACTACGGCATGGCCGAGGCGCTGGCTTTTGCCAGCCTGGTGAAGGAGGGGATTCCGGTGCGCCTCAGCGGGCAGGACTCGCGGCGCGGGACGTTCAATCAGCGCCACTCGGTGCTGCTCGACATTCAGGATGAGACGGAATATGTCCCTCTGCAAAACATCGCGCCGGGTCAAGCGGCGTGCGACATCTACAATTCGCCGCTTTCGGAGGCGGGCGTGATGGGGTTTGAATACGGCTACAGCCGTGATTATCCCGAGGCGCTGGTTCTCTGGGAAGCGCAGTTTGGCGACTTTGCGAACGTGGCGCAGGCGGTGATCGACCAGTTCGTGTGTGCGGGCGAGGACAAGTGGAAACTGCTGTCAGGCCTGGTGCTGTTGCTGCCCCACGGCTATGAAGGACAGGGTCCGGAGCATTCGAGCGCGCGCATCGAGCGATTTTTGCAATTGGCGGCGCGGGACAATATCCAGATTTGTCAGCCCTCGAATGCGGGGCAGTATTTCCACCTCCTGCGGCGGCAGGCGCTGCGCAAGTGGAGGAAGCCGCTGGTGGTGTTCACGCCAAAAAGCATGCTGCGCCATCCAGACGCCCTGTCTCCGCTGGAAGATCTGACGCATCAGAAGTTTCTGCCCGTGATTCCAGACACGGAAGCGCAGAATGCGAAGCGGATTCTGATCTGCACCGGGAAGATCGGACACGAACTGCGCACCGAACGGCAGAAGCGAAATGAATTGAGCACCGCCATTATTTTCCTCGAGCAGATGTATCCGTTCCCGGAGGCCGAACTGAAGGCGGAACTGGAGCGCCACAGGACAGCGCGCGATATCGTGTGGGTGCAGGAAGAGCCAGCCAACATGGGTGCGCTTTCCTATATGCTGCCGCGCTTAAAGCACATCACAGATGACCGGCCAGTGTTTTCGGTGAAACGTTCCGCGAGCGCGAGTCCGGCTACCGGCTCGGCAAAGGCGCACGAGGTCGAGCAGAAGACATTGCTGGCACTGGCGTTCACGACGCTGGATTGAAACGCGAGCAGCGAAAGAAAAAAACAAATAGCCCAGGAGTCATCTTCGATCCCGGGCTATTGTCAATGGCGGGCAGACGAGGCAAGCCCCGTCTCTACAGCGACCATCGAATTGGCTTACGGCCAGCGCTTGGCCGCATCTTCCCAGCCGGCGACGCGTGCCGGGGCGGTTGCACCCTGGGCGGCAACCACCGGAGGAATCCGGACCGGTTGCGGCGGCGCGGTGGCAGTTAAGCTCGGCTTGGGCGCTTCCGCGAGTATCTCTTTTTCATCCGAAAGCAGCGGGGCGGCGACGCGCAAGGCCTCAACTTCCTTTTCCAGCCTGGTCAGTTCAAGTTCTTTCTGCCGTAAAACTTCGTACACATTTTTCATGCTTGGGCACCTGTGTGTTGGAACAAAGGATTAAGCGCAGAGTATGGGTTCCACCGGCAATTTGTCAAGGAAAACAGGCACCCCCGGGTGCAAAGGTGGTTATCGAAACACCACGACGGCGACCAGGATGCCCAGAATCAGGACGACGATCGCCAACAGATTGACGTGGTTCGCCAGCCACGATTCTTGTGCAGGCACTGCGTTTGCCAGGAAGTCCGGCACGAATTCCTCCGGCATCGGCGCCGTGGAGGCGCCCACTGAGTCGGACGCTGCGTCATGCCCCTGCGCGCGTTGCTTGATCTCGCTCTGCTCCTTCTCACGCTGCTTCTTCTCGCTATCCTTCTTTTCACAATCGAGGCAGAGTGTTCTCCCCTCGGAAACGGGGAATCCGCAGGAAGCGCATTTCTGCACGCGGAGCATGGCCTCCGGCACCGGAGAAGTGACCGGAGCGAGCCCTGGCACCGGCTCGGTTGCTGGCACCGGTGCTGCCGACGACGAAAGTACCGGCGACTCGGCGGGAAGGACTGTGGGCTCGGCGAACTCCGGGTTGCTTGGAATGCTAAGGGGAACTGCCGAAGCCTGCGGCGCACTTCTTGCCGTGGAGAGTTCGGGCAAGGGTTCGGGCGAAAGTTCGGGCAAAAGTTCGACCGGCTTTTCCGGTTCTCGCCTGGGCGCTGGCGCGGGTGCGGGCGAGGAATTCTGGCGCTGCTCGGCCAGATCGAGGGCCGTCAATGTGAGGTCGGCCATGCGCTCGAGTGCGAGCAGATCACGCTCCTCGAAAGCATACGGATGATCGGAGAATAGTTCGAACAGGCCGCAAACCTCTCCGTTACGCCGCAGCAACGGCAAAACCACGATGGATGCAATGCCCAGCGCCCGGCAAGCTTCCAGATTCACGCGCGCGTCGGTTTCCGCGTTGTCACAGCGCAGCAACTGCCGCCGGCCAATGCTTTCGCCGGTCAATCCGGAACGCACCTGCAAGCGCGCTCCGACTGCCGGCGCCGAAGAACCAGCGCTGGCCCGGCAAACCATCTCCTCACCCTGGGGCAGAGCGAGGGCGGTTCCGGTCGCGCCGGTGATGTACTGCGCGCGTTCCACTAACAACTGGAGTGCGGAGTCCAGTTCCGTTTCGCCAAGCGTGCGGCTCCCATTAGAGTTGTCGCCAACTGCGCCATCTGGGACGACCGCTCCTGCTGCAGACGACTGATCCGTCCCCGCGCTCGTGTCCCCGGTGCTCGCAGGCGGAAATCGATCTTCGGGTTGGGCGGATCCGTGCATGGAGAAGGGGCTGAACCGAGTCTCGCCTCGGAGACTCTGGCTGTCAAGCGCTGGAAGGATCTGCAAGTGGAGAGCCGGGCGTCCCCGCCCGGCCGCCAAACCGCCGGCCGGGCGAGACGCCCGTCCCTCCATTTCGGACTTATACGCGAGAGTTACTGCGACTTTTCGTCCTTGTGCCGCAGCCATTCGATAAACATCTGTTCTTTTGGTTTGTCGTAGGCCATGAGCAGATGGCGGATGCTGCGTCCGCTGACAAAGTGGCAAACTTCTTCGGCCAGATTCTTCGCATGATCGCCGGCGCGTTCAAGAGATTGCGTCATGAAGATAACCTGCAGGCTGGAGTGGTGCGCGATGTTCTCCGGATTCTCGATGTGGCGCAGGAAAATGATATTGCGCAGCCGGTCCATCTCGGCATCGGCGCGGAGCACGTCGATGGCTTTCTTGACGTCGCGCTGGGAAAAAGACTGGCCGACATCGGCCAGCATTTTTTCCAGGATCGTGGCCATCTGCGTCAACTCGCGGGCATCCTGCGAGTCGATGCGCCCTCCCGCAGCTTGTGCGCTGGTGGCAAAACTTAACAGCAGGTCCCCGATGCGCTCCAGTCCGATCATGACTTTCATGCACGCGAGCAACTGCCCGGTTTCGGCTTCCGGGACCCGGGTGATAATCGAGGTCACACCGGTGTCCACCTCCACATCAATGGCATCAAGTTCTTTTTCGCACTGCCGGATGGCGTTCAGGCGGGACATCGATCCGGTGGCAATTCCCTCGGCGGCGATGGCCGCGGCCTCGCGAGCCAGTTCGCAGGCTTCTACGGTTCGCTGCATCAAGCCCGAGTGCGAGGGCTCAGGCGAAGGTGTTTTCACACTGGCTGTGCTCATAGGCAAAACCGCCCTGCTTCTTTGGATGCCGGATCCGCTCTGGTGGACGCGAGCGGCATCGCCCCAGAGTGTGACACACAATCCCACTTAAAGCATAATTCCCGGCATCGCAAGGCAGGTTACAACCCGGTGAATTTCTTGTGGTCGCCGAATGAAATAGTCAGATAATGGCCTCGATTCGCTGTGAGCATCTGGCGAAGCTTCGCTGCAGGCTGGGCTCTCCAGCAACCGTTCCAAACGTGGATACACGCACTTTTCAAGTGGCGAGAATCCAGCGCGCGATGGCGAGTATTACCATCGTTATCTCGCCGAGACTTCTCAATAGCTGCACAATGTTTCAATGGGATTGGATCTGCTCTTTCTCGGTTTTCTTCAGCGAATTGCAGTGGGAGTAGGTACGGTATTTGTTTTACTCCTGGTCATCTGGCTCGGGCTGCCCCGCCGCTCGGCGATCGTCGTCAGCCGTCGAACAATACGCTAACTGCCATCGCCATAGCTAGCGCTCCCCCATTTGACTGAATTCGATGCCTCGTGAGATAGTGGCCTGCTCCGATCACTGCAACTGACTGTCAACGCAAATACTGTTTTTGCTCCCAAAATGTTCAGCCTCATTCCCAGGGATAACAGCTTCTTCGCGATGTTCTCCGCGATGTCCGACAATCTCATCGCCGGCGCTCGCGTCCTGGTCGATCTCTTCGCAAACTACATGGATGTCGAAAAACAAATCGAACAGATTCACCGCATCGAACGCGAGGGCGATGAACTCACCCATGCCATTCTGACCAAACTCAACCAGACATTCATCACACCCTTCGATCGCGAAGACATTCATGAGTTGGCCTCTAAGCTCGATGATGTTCTCGATTTCATCAATGCTGCCGGCGCCCGCATCGTGATGTATCGGATTTCGGCCCCTCCACCGGCCGCTGGAGAACTGGCCAATATCATCCTGATGCAAAGCCAGGAACTGCAGAAGGCCGTGTCTCTCATGCAGAAGAATGGCAATATCCTGGCCCATTGTGTGGAGATCAACCGCCTGGAAAACGAAGCGGACCAGGTATCGCAGCAAGCCATCGCCGACCTGTTTGAACGCGAAAAAAATCCGATCAACCTCATCAAAATCAAGGAACTGCTGGAATGCCTCGAGCGGGCGACCGACAAGGCGGAAGACGTCGCCAACGTACTGGAAACGGTTGTATTGAAAAACACATGAAGGCCCATAATTTATCCAAATAGGAAAACTGGTGAAGCCTGATCTGCTTCTGCTGATCGTCACAATACTGGTCGCACTGATCTTCGATTTCCTGAATGGATTTCACGACGCCGCCAATAGCATTGCCACCGTCGTCTCGACCCGGGTCTTGTCCCCAAAGCTCGCCGTATTGTGGGCAGCGTTCTTCAATTTTGTGGCCGCGTTTCTTCTCGGGACCGCCGTCGCCAAGATGATAGGTGGAGGCATGATCCGGATCGAAACTGTGACCCAGTATGTCGTGATCACGGGGCTATTCGGCGCCATCGTTTGGGACCTGCTGACGTGGTGGTGGGGGCTGCCGACTTCCTCCTCACATGCCTTGATTGGCGGCTACGCGGGCGCAGCCGTCATGCGATCCGGATGGCATGTGATTATTGCCGAGGGTTGGTACAAGACCCTGATCTTCATTGTGGTGGCGCCAGTCATGGGACTCGTCATGGCCTTTACCTTCATGGTTGCCGTCTTCTGGCTTCTGCGGAATAAAGCCCCACGACGAATTGACGCCTGGTTTCGCAGGCTGCAACTCCTCTCGGCGGCGGCGTACAGCCTCGGCCACGGCGGCAATGATGCCCAGAAGACCATGGGAATCGTGGCCTCCGCTCTGTACGGAGCGCATTATTTAAGTTCGACGGAACTAGCCGGCAACTGGGGGAGATTTCACTGGCCCATCATCTTGGCAGCGCATGCGTCGATCGCGTTAGGAACGTATTTTGGTGGTTGGCGGATTGTTCACACGATGGGATCACGCATCACCAAGCTCAAGCCGGTAGGAGGATTCTGCGCTGAGGCGGCGGGCGCGATCACCCTGTTTTCCACCGCGCTGGCCGGGATTCCCGTGAGCACCACCCATACCATCACCGGAGCGATCGTCGGAGTCGGAGCGGTAAATCGGCTCTCGGCAGTGCGCTGGGGCGTCGCGGCCCGCATCGTCTGGGCCTGGGTTCTGACCATCCCAGCCGCGGCGCTGGTAGCCGCAACTGCGTTCTGGCTAGTGCGATTGATCCACCCAGGAGCATAGCTCAAATCCAGGGGTGGCCCGCTCCTTGCGCTCTTTGCAAGGGGCGGGTGCCGCTACCGCCCAAGCGGCTGGGGCGGGCTTACGCACATCTTCATTGATTCAGTGAAAAGGTCACGCTGAATCCGGCTCGGAAGCGGTCAAGATGAACAAAAAGCTCGAGCCGTGGTTGAGTTCGCTCTCGGCGCGGATCGTTCCCCCATGTGCCAGGACGATATGCTTGGCAATGGCGAGCCCCAGCCCCGTCCCCCCGGATTCCCGCGAGCGAGCTTTATCGACGCGATAAAAACGCTCGAAAAGACGGGGCAGATGCTCGGAAGAAATGCCGGGCCCGAAGTCCCGGACGTAGAACTCGACGCCGAATTCGACGCCGCTCTCTGCCGCGCGGGCTCCGAGAATAACTTTTTTCCCTGACGCCGCGTACTTCAACGCATTCTCGATCAGGTTGGAAAAAATCTGGTGGATAGCTTCGCGATCCGCATTCACATGGCCGGCGGGGACTGAGTTCTCAATCACCAGTTCGACGCCATAGGAGCGCGCCACTTCGCGGAAGCTTTCCAGAGCATCCTGCAGCAGTTCTTCGGCGCTGACCCGCTGGATGCCAAACCTCTGCTCGCCCGATTCGACGCGCGCCAGCGTGAGCAGGTCTTCCGTAAGGCGGGTCATGCGGGCCGCATTCTTGCGGATGATTTCCAGGAACTCGCGCACGTGATTGTCGGCCAGAGGACTGTCGAGCAGCGTCTCCGTGTATCCCTGGATGGAAGTCAGCGGAGTGCGCAGCTCGTGGGAAACGTTGGCGATAAAATCGCGGCGGCTCTTTTCCATGCGCTCGGTCTCGGTGAGATCGCGAAGCACGGCGACGGCGCCGCCTCCGGGCATGGGCGCCGCGGTGACATCGAAGATGCGGCCGGAAGCGATGGTGTTCGCGCGCGCGGAAGTCACCACCTGGCCGCGCGCCGCCCCTTGAATCGCAGCGAGAAAATCCGGGTCGCGCACGCTGTCGATCAGAGGCGCATTCAGGCGGGGTGCATGAAGAAGCAAACGGTTCATGCCGCGATTGGCCCACTGTATACGCCCGTCGACATCAACCGCGACCACAGCATCCTGCATGCTGTTGAGCAGAGTTTCCAACTCGCGCTGGCTGGTTTGAACGCGAGCGTAACTTTCTTCCACACGGCGCGTCGTCTTATCGAGTGCCGCCGCCACCTGCCCGATCTCGTCCGTCGCCGTGGACGCGATTCTGGCGGTCAGATCCCCACCCGCCACGCGCTCGGCAAACGTCACGATCCGCTGCAGACGCCGGCCAACATATTGGGAAGCAACCGCTGCCACCATCACCGCGAAAACGAAGGCGCTGAACGATCCCCAGAACAGGGCCAGGACCAGCGGACGATCCGTAATTTCCATCTCCGGCAACGGATACGCCAGGCGCACCGCTCCTCCAGAAACCGGCGCCGCCACGTACAAGAAAGGAATGTTAAGAGTTTGACTCTTGCGTTCCTCAACGCCGACTTCGCCGGCAAGGGCAGCAACAAACTCCCTGCGATGCGCGTGATTCTCCATCGTGCTGGGATCGGCTTCCGAATCGGCCAGTACCTTGCCGGTTGGATCAATGACGGTGGCGCGGGCTCCAGCCGCCTGGCCCTCCTGGGCGGTAATGTCGGCCAGGGAGTGCTGCCGGTCCGCCTCCACGCGATGGGCGAACATCAAGGTTTTCTGTTTGAGATTGCGTTCGATCTGCTCGCGCAGGGTGCTTTCCCAGACCCTGTGCACGGTCAACTGCAACGTGATCGCGGTTACGCCAATCACCAGCAGAAACACAAACATCAATTTAACGAAGATGCGGCTTGTCAACGCGCGACCTCAAAGCGGTAGCCGGCCCCCCGTACCGTCTTCAAGTAGCGCGGGTTCTCCGGATCGGGCTCAATCTTTTCACGGATGCGTCGCACATACACGTCCACCGAGCGCGGCGTGACGTATGCCGTATCTCGCCAGACCGAGTCAAGCAACTGGTCGCGCGTGAAAACGCGTCCGGCGTGGCGCATGAAGTGGTCGAGCAGCCGGAATTCGGTGGCCGTGGTCGACACTTGTTGCCCGCGAACGGTTAACGTCATCGCGCCCGGGTCAATGTGGATTTCATCAATCTTGGTGGGGACCGGCGGCAGCGGACGCTCAAAACGGCGCAGCACCGCCTTCACCCGAGCCACCAGTTCGCGCGGACTGAAAGGCTTGGGGATGTAGTCATCAGCGCCCAACTCCAGCCCCAAAACGCGATCCGCCTCGCCGCTCTTGGCGGTCAGGAAAATCACCGGGACCGATGCCAGCGTCAACGATTGCCGGATCTGGCGGCAAAGTTCCAGCCCGTCTTTTCCAGGCACCATGATGTCCAGCAGAAACATCGCCGGACGCTGGCGTTCGGCATCGGCCACAACCAGATTGCCGGTCGAGTAGAGGCGCACGTTGAAGCTGGCCCCTTCCAGATGATGGCGAACCAGGCGGGAAATATCCGGGTCGTCTTCCACTACATAGATTGTCGGCTTCACGCGAACCATTGTATCTGGGAAGTGTTTCAATTCGATACCAGGAGCGCAGAGACACTCCGCGACGGCCAACTAACAGCCTGTGGTGCAAGTGCGATTCGTATCAGGGCATGCCTTCAGCCATGCCGTCAGAACCCGCTACGCAAGCGGCTCGTGTGGGGACGGGCGCCCTCGCCCGTCCAAGCCGAGCGCAGCTCGGCGCTGCCTGTGGCCACAGCAACTCTGGATTCGCTATAGCCCCTGAGGGTCGCCCCCTCATGGCACGCAGTCCGCCCGCGAACACTCAATCGGACACTATCGCAGCGCCATTCCCGCCTCAGCCGAAAAATCCATAGCCACAAACTCCCGGCGCAGAAATTTCGGGAAGGCCGCGGCTGCAATCATGGCGGCATTGTCGGTCGAAAGCGCGCGCGACGGGAAGAAAACGGGAAGGCCCTGCATCCCCGCTTCGCGCTCAAACGTGGTCCGCAATTCCCGGTTGGCGGCAACGCCGCCGCTTACGAAAAGAGTTCGAACGTCATACTCGCGCGCCGCCGCCAGCGTCTTCATGACCAGATCGTTGACCATCGTGCGCTGGAATGAAGCCACCAGGTTGAGGGTTTGCCGGTCGCAGAGCCCGAGAATGTCTTCGATCTCCGGCTTGCCGATGCCCGCCAGCGCCCGGCGGCGAGCCTCGATCGCGGGTTTCAGGTTCTCGGTCTCGACGTATCGCAACACCGCCGTCTTGATTCCGCTGTAAGAAAAATCAAAGCTCGGCCTAACGAAGCTCGGCCTGACGAAGCGCGGCCCGTCCTCTTCCGCCTGAAGTTGCCCATGATCGCCTTGCCCATGATCGCTTTGCTTGTGATCGCGCCGGTCCGGGTGCTTGATCTGCGCAATCTGGAATTTGACCACGTGCGGATCGCCGTGCGGTGCCAGCCGGTCGATGATCGGTCCGCCGGGATAGCCGAGTCCCAGCAGCTTCGCTACTTTATCGAACGCCTCTCCGGCGGCGTCGTCACGAGTGTGGCCGATGTTCCGGTAGATCCAGAGATTTTCCTGCACCTCGGCGAGATAAAGATGCGTGTGGCCGCCCGAGACCACCAGCGCCAGCACCGGAAAATGAAGGTCGGCATCTTCGCTTTGCCGCTGCTGCATTTGTCGTTGATGCAGCAACACAGCATGGATGTGTCCCTCCAGATGGTTCACGGCGATCAGTGGCTTCTCCAGCGCGAAAGCCAGCGCCTTGGCAAAGCTGATGCCAACCAGCAAAGCGCCCGCCAGTCCCGGACCTTGCGTGACCGCGATGGCATCGACGGACTCATAAGTCTGTCCAGCTTCAGCCAGGGCTTGTCGCACCACCGGAACGATCGCGCGCAAATGCTCGCGCGAAGCGAGTTCCGGAACCACTCCGCCATAAGGCTGGTGGGTGGCGATCTGCGAGGCAACCACGTTCGACAAAATCTGCTGCCCCGAGCGCACCACAGCCGCTCCCGTCTCATCACAGGAGGTCTCGATGCCGAGTATGCGCGCGTCAGGCATAATGAGGTTCAAGCTCGTAGCTCGTAGCTCGTAGCTATTTAGTTTACGCGACGGCCGACTAACTACTGATGCCGAACGCCAAACAACACGCCGCCGAAATCGTCCGCACTCTGCGCCAACGCGGACACCAGGCCTACCTGGCCGGTGGATGCGTCCGCGATCTTCTCCTCAGCCGCGAGCCCGCCGACTACGACGTTTCGACCGACGCGACGCCGCAGCAGGTCATGCAAATCTTCCCGCAAACGTTCGCCGTAGGCGAACAATTCGGAGTAGTCCTAGTCCCAGAATCCGGTGGAGCGCCGGGCGTCCTCGCCCGTCAAGGCGAGCGCAGCAACGCCACCATCGAGGTCGCCACCTTCCGCTCCGACGTAGGCTACTCCGATGGCCGTCATCCCGACCAGGTTCGCTTCACCAAAGACCCGCGAGAAGACGTGCAGCGCCGCGATTTCACCATCAATGGCATGTTGCTTGATCCGGCAACTAACGAAGTTTTGGATTTTGTCGGCGGCCGCGACGATCTGCAGGCCGGAATCGTGCGCGCCATCGGCGACCCCGAACGCCGTTTTGCGGAAGATAAACTGCGCATGCTCCGAGCCGTGCGCTTTGCCGCGCGCTTCGATTACAAGATCGATCCCGCAACCATGGCGGCAATCCAAAAGTTAGCGCCCAAAATTCACCAGGTCTCGTGCGAGCGCGTGCGCGACGAACTGACCAAGATGCTAACCGAAGGCCAAGCCCGCCGCGCTTTCGAACTACTGGATACAAGCGGCCTCTTGCCAGAAGTCCTGCCGGAAATCGCCGCCATGAAGGGAGTCGAGCAACCGCCCCAGTTCCATCCCGAAGGCGATGTGTTCGTACACACGCTGCTGCTGCTCGAAAAGCTTCCAGCCGGATGCTCCAAGACGCTCGCCTGGGGAGCGCTGCTGCACGATGTCGGCAAGCCGCCAACCTTCCGCATCGCGCCCGACCGCATCCGCTTCGATGGCCACGCCGAAGTCGGCGTAAAGATGGCCGCTGAAATCTGCCGCCGCCTGCGCTTCTCGAACCACGAGACCGATCAGATCCTGTCGCTGGTAGCGAATCACATGCGGTTTGCGGATGTCCAGCGCATGAACCAATCTACGCTAAAGAAATTTCTGCGCCTGCCCGCCTTCGACGAGCATCTGGAGCTGCATCGCATCGACTGCCTCTCCAGCCATGGCCAACTCGACGCGTATGAGTATTCACGCGAGCAGTTACATTCGTTGCCACCCGAAGCAATCCGCCCCACTCCGCTGATTACTGGCCAAGATTTGATTGAAGCAGGCTATGAACCCGGTCCACGCTTCAAAGAAGTGCTGACGGCCGTTGAAGACGCGCAACTGGAGGGCCGACTAGCATCGCGCGAGGCGGCGATGGAGTATGTGAGGCGCGAGTTTCCGGTGTAGCTCCTCGAACGGAAAGGGCACCGGCTCCAGCTCTGCCGCCCAGCGCCAACGCCAATAACGACGAGGGTTTTAGCCCCCGAGGGTGCCGTGCCCCGCCAGTAGACCCTCCGAGCGCAAGTAGTCATCCACCATCCTGTCGGTGACGTGCCTCGCGATGCCCTCGTCTGTCGAAGCCCTCGACTTCCCCGCGCGCTTCTTCGCCCACACACGTTTCGCGAGCTCGAACGTACCCCACTCCCGATCACGCTGCACATTGTCCTTGAAACCGCGTTGCCACGGCCTACGCCCGTACTCGTCCCAGGCAGACGCCGAGCCGTCTTGGTGGCCCACCACGATCTCCCTTGTGAAGGGAACCTTCCAGAGGTGCGGGAGCAGGAACCAGTCATCGTCCACCTTCGCCCATTCCTTCGTGGAGATGCGAAGCTCTGGGTAGAGCCATTCCTCCTGAACCGCGGCGACGTAGCGGACGGCCCGCTTCTTCAGGATGTAGTTGACGCGCAGCACCTCGTCCTCCTCAAGCTCGCGGCCGAACTGTATGTCACCGAGGTGCTTCATGGCCGACTGGAAGGAGCGGGCATTCGTGCGCATCTCGGTGGGCGTGGACCACGGGTCCCTCACTAGCTGCAGGTGTGTGATGATGAGACAAGAGTCCAGCCCGAGGGGAAAGAGAGTGCGCGTACCAATCTGCTTGAGGGACATTTCGTTGGGATATTCCCACTCGCTTGGGAATACTGTCTTGCAGTAAAAGGTGACTGGGTCGTCGGTGATGATGAACTTGGTGGGGCTTTGCCTCGCTCGCACGATTTCCCACACTCCCTCTGTCCACATCGTCGCGTGCGACTGGAAAACGTCTTGCAGCATGGCTAGCGCCACGTTGTGGTGCGCACTGCCGACCCGTTTCTTTATCAGATCCAGCGCCCTCGGCGTCCTGAATCGCTGCGCACCCATGTACGGCGATAGATTGTCGAATGCGCTGTGGGTTTCGTCAGTTATGCCCCCGTATTCCGCGAAATGCTCCACGGCCCGGCGTCCCAGGCCGTCGATCACGCCGAAGAACAGCTTTTCCATAACGTCAGTAGCCTGGCGGCCGAACCTGAGCATGTAGAGATCGTCACGGTAGAAGCAGGCGGCGGGCCCCCTTCGGCGTACCGCCTTCAGCTGATGCGACCCTCCGTCCCACACGACGGTCTTGGGGCGAAGGTCCAAGTAGAAGAAATTGGTGGTGCCAGGGGGAAGGAACCGCTTCTGGTACCACCGGGGCACGTAGTGGTGCGCGTGAGACTGCTGCGAGTCCATCTATAACCGCTCAACCAATATTGTAGCCCCAGCGCCGGGTGCCGCCCGTCTCGCGGTTTTCGAGACGTGGGATGCCGCGGGCGTCTTCACTTCCGCAATCTGACCCCTGACCTTTTTCATCACATCCAGCCTGTGTGCGCCATCACAGACTCCCAACCCGACCAATGCGACAATGCTCTCTGATTAGGGCAGTGCAAAGTGCCCGTCTCCAGGGACGGCCCTCAAAGCTGTTGCAGCCCCGCTAGTCGGCGCTCTTTGAAAACACGAAGTTGAAGGTGGTCAGCCGTCAAGCCCCCCGCCTGCGAGTGAGCCAAACAGACTAACTCCTTATTCCGGAATATTTTACGAATAACTCCTTTAAATTAAAAGATTTGAAAGGAATCTCCCGCCAAATCTATGATTCTAAAGGAAGGTCTATTAAATCTCTTCCGGCGCCCGATAGTCCCCAAAGTGGGGACAGTCAAGCTAAGTGCTTATTCCTGAATATTTTATAACTAAGTACTTTATATTCTATATTTTAGCGGAAATCGGGGGGGGGGGGGGGGGGGGGGGGTAGAAAACCCACCAACTCTATTCCTCGTTCTGGTCCCGGCCCTGCGAAGTAGTCTGAGCCGCATCGGCCGCGCCCGCAACGGGCTTTTGCAGATCGATCAACGGCAATCCCGCTTTCTTCAGCTGTTCGTTCAGCGCCGGAATATCTTTCGACCTGAGCTGACCCCACGCTGACAACTTTTCTTCCAGCGCCTTGTCCAGTTCTCCGAACATCGCGACTTGCTGGGTCGTGGGTGCGGCGTCGGCGGTGTCGAGAGCGCTGACGAGTGCGCTGAAGCCGCTATTCAGCCGAGCCAGGCTGCGGCCCTCGGGCGTGCTCAAGTAGAGCGTGCCGTATCCGCCTTCGTCGCCCTCGATGGCTGCGGCTTTCGCTTCCAGTTCAGCGGCAGCCTTTGCGATCGCTGCGTGACCCGAAAGCGCTTTCAACTGCGCTCGCAGGCTGCGCACCTGCTGCACAGCTTCGTAATCGCGGTGAAGAGCGCCGGCAATTTTCTGGTCGAGTTCGAATTGCCGGCGCAGATCTTCTGCCGAAGTCTTCACCCGCGGGTCCATTTTCACATCGAGCGTCTGCGTATATCGCTGGTAGCTCTGGCCGCTAATTTCGAGCGCTATCAGGTACTTTCCAGGCAGCACGGTCGCTCCCAAGGGATACAGTGGCGTGTCGTGATAGATCGCCGAAATCGGGTAGTCGCGTGTCAATACGTCGGGTGCGGGGTAGGTCAGATCCCAAACGAAGCGGTGCATCCCCGGCGCGGACGACAAGCTTTGCGCCGGACGCACCCAGTACATCGGCACGTTGAATTCTTTCGAGTTGACAGGCTCAGGCTTGTCGGCACTCGAAAAGCGGCGCACGAGTTTTCCTGACGAGGCATCGACGATCTCAAGTGTGACCACGAATTCGCCGGATTTAAGCCAGTAGTCGATCATCGCGCCATCCGGAGGATTTTGTCCCGCAGGTTCTTCCGGCGGCAAAGGCGTGTCGGTGTTGTTGTTGCGGCGCACGCGGTATGTCACCTGCGGCGCAAAAAGATGAGCAATCGAACCCACAACCTCCGGGCTGAACTGCCGCAGCGGCGTGATGTTATCCAGGATCCAGAATGACCGCCCGTGAGTTCCAACGACAACATCGTCATGATGCACGACGAGATCGCGGATCGAAGTCGGCGGCAGATTCATCTTGAGCGACTGCCAATGGTCGCCATCGTCCCACGACACATACACGCTGCGTTCGGTTCCGGCAAAAAGCAGTCCCTTGCGTTCGGGATCTTCCCGCACTGTGTTGACGGGCTCATTCTCGGGCAAGCCATTGACGATCTTCTGCCACGACTTTCCGCCGTCGTGCGTGCGGTAGATATAAGGATGCAGGTCATCGAGCCGGAAGCGGTTCACCGCCGCGTAGGCAGTTGGGGTATCGAAATGTGACGCGTCCACTTGCGCGACCTTGCTCCAGGGCATCAATTCGGACGGTGTCACGTTCTGCCAGTTCCTGCCGCCGTCGCGCGTCACGTGAATCAGGCCATCGTCGGTGCCGGCCCAGATCAGGTTCGCGTCTTTCGGTGACGGAGCAATCGAATAGATCACGCCGCGATGCTTGCCCTTCTCCGGGTCGGCCTCGATAAACGGCCCGAGAGTCGCAGGAGATCCTGGATCTTCACGCGTCAGATCGGGACTGACGATCTGCCAACTGTTGCCGCCGTCGCGAGTTGCAAACAGCACGTTCGATCCGAGATAAAGCACGTGCGGGTCCGCCGCCGAGAAAAGCAACGGCGCGGTGCGATTGAAGCGATACTGCCCGGTACGCAGAACCACCGGCGAAACGTCGCGCGTCTGCCCGGTCTTGCGGTCGAACACCGTAACCTTGCCACCGTAAATCAGATTGGGATGCAGCGGATCGGGCGCAACGTAGCCGTATTCTTCAACCCCAACCGTTGTCCAGTCGCGAAAAGTGATTTCGCCAAAGTCGCTGCGGCTGGTGATGCCGACGGAGCCGCTTTCCTGCTGTCCGCCATAGACCCAGTAAGGAAACTCGTTGTCGGTGATGACGTGATAGAACTGTGCGGTCGGCTGGTTGTACCAGGAGCTCCAGGTCTGTCCACTGTTCACGCTGATGGTCACGCCCTGATCCACGCCGAGGGCGATAATGTCGGGGTTTTCGGGATTGATCCAGATGGTGTGGTAGTCGTCGCCGCCCGGCGCGCCCTTGATGGCCGTGAAATTCTTGCCGGCGTCATCGGAGCGGTACGTCGTAGTGTTGGCCACATAGATCACGTCTTTATTTCGCGGATCGACGCGCACGCAGGCGAAGTCGTCGCCGCGTCCCCAGATGCGTTCCTCAGTATTCACGAGTTGCCAGCTTTCGCCGGCATCGTCGGAGCGATAAACGCCGCCGTTTTTCCGCGCGTCTACCATGGCATACATGCGATCGGGATCGCTCAGTGAAACGGCGAGGCCAATGCGGCCCAGCTTGTCGGCTTCACTCGGCAATCCTTTAGTGATTCGCCGCCAGTTGTTGCCGCCGTCAGTTGATTTGTACAGGCCGCTCCCCGGGCCGTTATAGCTGTTATCGGCCGTCCACGGTGGACGGCGCGAGGCCCACATGTCGGCAAAAACCACCTGCGAGTTTCGCGGATCGAACACCAGGTCAATCGCACCGGTGTTGTCATCTTTATAAAGAACTTTTTGCCACGTCTGGCCGCCATCGAGTGAGCGGAAAACGCCGCGCTCGGCATTCGGCCCATAAGGATGCCCAAGGGCGCCAACAAAAACCCGGTTCGCATTCTTGGGATCGATGAGGATCGATCCAATCTGCTGCGCGTCGCGCAGAGCGCCATCGCGTTGACCCAGATGCTGCCAGGTACGCCCCGCGTCGGTCGATTTGTAGATACCGTTGCCTACGGACAGATCGGGACGACGCAGGCCTTCACCGCTGCCGACATAGACCGTGTTTGGACTCGACGGCGCGACGGCCAGCGCTCCGATTGAACCAGAGGGCTGGGGGTCATTTGGTTGATCGTCCGTGGGTTGACCATCGAAGATCGGATTCCAGGTGCGCCCGAAGTCCGTCGTCTTCCAAACTCCGCCGTTGTTCGGCGCCATGTAGAAGACATTCGGCTGGCCCGGAACGCCGGAAATCGCCACGGTACGCCCGCCGCGAAATGGGCCGATCATCCGCCAGCGAAGCTCCTGGTACATCGCCGGGTCATACGGCTGGGCGAAGAGTGCGCAGGGAAAAAGCAAAATGCACAGCGAGGCGAGCGGAATCCACAGGGATTGCTTGTTCACGGTAGGTCCTCGAAGAAGAGCAAGGATAAATCACCGCAGCGGCGGATGAACAGTTGTCGTTCTTTCCTGTCCTTTGATGTACAGTTTTGCACATGCGCGCACAATGGCGGATCGTGGTGTTTGCAGCGATGGTGGTAGGGCCAACATTCGGTCATGCCGAAAACCTAACCAAGGAAGTGCAGAAGGCCGTGGAACGGAGCACGCTGGACCAGTCGGGTACGAAGCCCTTCCATTTGAGAGCGGTACTGGCACCGAGCTTTGAGCGGGATAAGGTATCTGGCCGAACCGGCGAGGTAGAGATATGGTGGGCGTCGCCGACTCAGTGGAAGCGCGAGGTACGATCGCCGGAGTTTCACCAGATCGAAATCGTGGATGGTGCCCACGACTGGCAGAAGAACGAGGGCGACTACTTTCCGGAATGGCTGCGAGAGACCGCGGTCGAACTGATCAAGCCAGTGCCGCCGCTGGAGCAAGTCCTCGAACAGGTGAAAGCGGCCGAGGTCCGGCGCATAGGGCCGATGACAAACATAAATTGGACGACCACCAGCGGGACTGCGGATGTTAAGAACATCTTGAGATCCTATGTCGCTTGGCAGGACAGCACTGGGCTGCTGCTTTACGCAGGTGGTTTCGGATGGGGTGGAGAGTTCAAGGATTATGGGAGCTTTCACGGGCGAATGATCGCGCGAACGGTAAACGTGGGATCGCCTCAGTTAACGGCGAAAGTAACGACGCTCGAAGATCTGAGAGAAATTCCGGCGGAGTTCTTCGACGCTACCGCAAAAGGCGGAGACCCGCAGCCGCTGCAGACGGTGTTGCTTGACGAAACTTCCCTACGAAAGAATCTGCTGCCGATGGAACCGCCGGCTTGGCCCCCGCTACAGGACGGACCGCTCCAAGGAAATGTCACAACTATCATAGTCGTTGACCGCGAGGGAAAGGTGAGGGAGATCGAGAGCGTTATATCCGAAAACTCCGGGGTCAATGACACGGGGAGGCAAGCGGTCGTGGCGATGCGGTTTAAGCCATTTCTGCTGAACGGTGTGCCAGTTCAAGCGATGTCGCAGGTCACGATACCTTTCAAAACCACCCGGCCGACAGGGGGTGAGACCTTCGAGAGTGCGCGTACTTACTTCGAACGCGGCAGGCACATCGGCTTTCCGGCGGCTGGAACCGGCGTACCGTATGTCTTGCGCGCGGAGTTCGAAGCAAAAGGGAAATCGGAAACGGCTGAAAAAGGGCGGTATGAAGACACTTGGTTGAGCGATACCCAGTGGCGCAGAGAAGCATGGTTCGCAAATAGCCATTATGTGCGTTCGAGAAACGGCGAGAAGACCTACCAGTTCGCAGAAGGCGAGGACGCCGGGATTCTCCGATCGTTTTGAGGACACTCGAGCCGATTCCGGCGATTGATACATTTACAGAGTCGGATTGGAGGATCAAACGAGACACAGTCGACGGTGTCCGGACGGTGCGGGTGCTCGCTGGGTATGAGAGCCCCGAGGGAAATCTGGACCCGGAGCAGGCGAGGGGCTATTGGTTCGACGATACCGGGTTGCTGCTGAAGACATACTTCAAGGGAATTGAAACGCGGCGGTCAGAGTTTGTGGACTTCGCCGGAGTAAAGATCGCGCATCGGGTCGACGTGCGAAAAGACGGAGGCTGGCCATGCGAATCAGCGTCACCGAGGTGTTGCCGGCCGGGTCGACGCCAGGCAGGACCTTTGAAGTTCATGGCCATGAGTGGACTCGGGCCTTTACCGACGAAGTAAGGTAGGCGCGGCTTCTAGGGGGCGGCGGAAGCAGCCGGCGCGCTCGCGAGATAGCGCCGCAACGCGTCCTGCCATTCCGGCATGTGAATGTTGTAGGCGTGCAGGCTGTCAGGCGACAGAACAGAGTAGGCGGGCCGCCGCGCCGGACGTGGGAATTCGGCCGTGGTCACGGGTTTCACTTTGGTCCGCATCCCGGACGCGCGCACGATTTCGGCGGCAAACTCATACCACGTGCAATTGCCGGAATTGGTGACGTGCACGATCCCGCTGGCGGACGCACGGCAAAGTTTGACGAGAGCGGATGCGAGATCGCGCGTGAAAGTCGGGCTGCCACGTTGATCGTTCACCACGGAAATCTCAGGACGGGTTGACGCCAACTTCAGAATCGTTGCGGGAAAACATTTGCCTCCGTGCCCGAACAGCCACGAAGTCCGCGCGATGCACACTTCGGGTAGGATCTCGATCAGCCGTTCCTCGGCCTGCGCTTTACTCTCGCCATAAACGCTGGTCGGATTTCTGGCATCGCTGGTTTCGTACGGCGAGCGTTTGCTGCCATCGAAAACGTAGTCCGTGCTCAGGAACATCAATCGCGATCCCGCTTCGCGGGCAGTTTGCGCCACATTGACCGCGCCCTCGCAATTTACCGCGAAGGCCAAGTCGCGGTTTGACTCGCAGCCATCCACGTCCGTGTAGGCAGCGGATAAGAGAATCCAGTCGGGAAGGGAATCGCGAATTACGGCGCGAACCCGCGCGCGGTCTCGCACGTCGGCGTCTTTGGAAGACACCGCAGTCAACTGCTCTCGCTCGCTGCTCAGTTCATTACCGCTTAACTCATGAACCAGTTCCTGGCCGAGCAGCCCGGATGCACCGAACAAGGTGACGCGCATACGGGCATTGTAACTGGGAACGCCGCGGACAAGATTGAAAGCCCCGAGTCTTCATCTTCTCAGTTTGAAAGTCCGAAGACCTTATACAAGAAGATTCCAATGAAAAGAACACCCACGAGATAATACAATGCGACCTCCCACCAAAACCACTTCGGTTCTTCGGCGCGGTAGACCCAACCATCAAAGCGGACCCACGCTTTGCCCGTATAGGTCCAAACCACAGCCGCGGAAAATGAGATAACCCCAAGTATCAAGAAAATATACGGCGGCCTAAGAACTATGTGCATATCAGGCATGAATAGCGTCCAATCCCCTCCCGTTTTCTACTCGACCATGGTCGATTGCGGTGTTCGAACCCGCCGCCGCAGTGCGTGCAGGATGAGCGCTCCGCTGATGCCGAAGCAAACCACGGCGCCAAATGCCACCAGATCCAGCATTCGGCGTGTCATCCGGAGGTAATCCGCGAACAGCGAGACCATGGCGCAGAAAATGCCGAGGACGTTAAGCCAGAGGGGAGAATGAATATTCGGAAGATCCCGGCGAAACCAAACCTGGAGCAGCAGCGCGGCCAGCCCGATCGCGGCCACCACTACCAAAGCGATGGGACTGAGAAAAGCATTCGGCCCCGTATAGATCACCACCAGCGCCAGCGCCAGAAGAAGCAGCCCGGAAGCGATCACGGTCCATCGGCGCGCGACTTTGGAGTGGGATTGGGACCCGTTCGTCACCGGGCGGTCTCCTCGCCATTTCGCATATCGCCATTGTATCCGCCGGCCTTGAGTTCTGCGCTCAGCCGCCCGTGGTGAGCTAGACCGGCGCCTGAAGCGAAAAAAATCGGGAGTCGATGCCCGGACTGCGTCCGGCCCCATGATTCACCAGTAAAAGCGTTGTTGAAAACGCGGCACTTAGTGGCTTTGTTTGGCAAACAACGATCTCTGGCACCCCTTCTTGGGCGAAGCTGGCGTCCTAGTTGCGTCTCTTGGGAGCCCATTCTTGTTGGCGGGAGCATTTCCCGATCCGTTCAGTCTGGCTGGCTGCGGCTCTGTTTGTTTTTCCGGCCAAACCCTGAGGCCAATTCCTATGCGCAGAGATGCGGCTAGCGACTGCGCTCTGGTGCGGGACGCAAGCAAGAATCCACAAGTCAAGGGCGTAACCGAGAAGCCGGGCAGCCTTCTGGTGCTCTTTGGCGAAGGTGTTAAACCGACGGCGGTTGACAGGGTGAGTCGCGGAAAAATTCGGCAAGAAGGGGCACCGCCGAAAGCTTCGTCGATCTTCTCCTGTAATGTTTTCGCCCTGGCCACCCAGGTGGCGGCATCGCGCAGGTTCAAATGAACCTGCGCCGCAGTTGGCGCAGCCCGGTCACGGGAGCGCTGGCGTCCCCTGTGCCATGTTATGAGTCCTTGGCCCTGGCCTTCTGCTTGGCAACCAGGCGCTGCATGAACTTGGGCCCTGCCTTCTTGCAGGCCTCCACGCCCTTGTGCGGGAGCATTCCGTGGACTTGAAAGATCGACGTCTGTTTTCCATTCACGATGTTCACGACGTTCACCATCGGCACGACTCACCTGGCTTTCCCAAAAAGACCACTCCTGATGGGCGGAGAAAGCGGGATGGACCGCAGCCTATTCCCTCGACCGTCAACCATCAGGCCGAACTCTTCGCACAGATCGCACCGGGCACCACCCCAGCCGCCCATTACGGTTTGGGGATCCAGTATGTCTGCGCGACAGAGTCCAAGTGCTTTGGCGTTTTCGTGAATCGAGCGGCGTAGGTCCTGGGTCACCCTCAGGCCCCTTCCCTCATTCCCCAACTTTTCGGTGCGGAATCCGAGGGACCGAAGAATGTCACCGACCTTGCGAGGTACAAGGTCGTAGGTTTCGCCATAGCCTTCAAGCACATTGTAGACTTCGCCCGTGATCTCCTTCACGGTCCAGTAGTTCGCACCCCGGTGGGAGCAGGCGTAAAGCGCCGTCGCTACCACCCACTCGGGGTCACCCCCTCGCTTGAGCTTCGCGTGCGCATCCTGGGGACGAAGCAGTTCGATAACCCCCGATTCAAGCTCGACGTCCCCTAATAGCGGAATTGCCAGAGCCCGTGCGATGTCCATCATCCTCGGCGAAAGACCATTCGCGGCGAGTTCCGGGGACCCTACTCGGTTATAGTTGCGGAGACGAAAAGCAAGCAACCGCGGCTGTAGTTGATCCGCAATCTTGCTGAGTGAAGCCTCATCCAGAGGCGGAAGGTCCCGGTTGGAGGGGCGCATGGCCACGGCCAACGTCCGGCTGGCTAGCGCGGCATCCGGTGGTTCTTGTCGGGAGACAATGGCCCTCGGTCCAAATAAGTCATAGGCTTTGCCGGGTCGAAGCACCTTCTGCCCCTGGGTGCTGCCGCTTCGGAAAAAGCGAACCAGATCGCGATTACGGGCGGTCGAATCGAGTTCGAGTTCATCAAGCAGCAGAGTCGGACGCAGGGCCTCACACAAGGAATAAAAAGCTGCGGGAGTTATGTCAGCAGCACGGACTGCGCGCCTGCACAGCGCACTCATCAGACGGAGGAGGGTCGTCTTGCCGCCCGAGTATGGTCCGATCACCCACAGGTAAGGGGCGAAGCTCCCCACATCGCCAACCAACTGTAGAGAGAGAAGTGAGCCACAAGATCATAGTCCCGACCGTCAAGGTCCACATACTGGCGAAGCATACACTTCATATCGTCCAAAAGCTGGCGCGGTGTGTCGTTGGCGTCGACAAAGGTCGGCCAGCGTACCGCTTCCGCGAGACTCTGATCCACCTTTGGCGGTACCAGCGTCGTTCCGCCATCGGAGAGATAGTCTCGGACCGTCGCCTTGCCGTTTCGATAGATGAGCAGCGAAAGGTTTCCAGAGGGTTCACGAACAAGGTCTACGAGGCCTCCAGATTGAAGCCTCGCAAACTGGACTGCGCGGGATGATGTGGACGGAAGGGCGCCCTGCCCGATGTGCCCCTTGGATCTCGCGCGAGGGCTTTCGACAGCGACAGCACGGCCGTCGAGCATATGAATGAGCGGATTAGTCATTTCAGATCGGCCGTTGTTGCAGCCATTCCTGCGCTCTCGCATAAACGCTCCCCCGCCTCAGCGGGGAAAAGATCAAGCGAAAACGTCGACTCCCGCCGGCGTAGTTATTTAATTTGTATTGAGATTACAAACCTACTTGACAGACAGCTCGTCCGCTCAACATAGAGATCGTTCACGCGATTTACAGATCGTCCGCTTAAATCGAGATCGTACACTTGCGAAGGCAGTTTTAATTTTAGCCCGAACTGGAAAGGGCTTCAAGCCTAGTTTGCGGGATTGGGGTCGATCACGACGTGAGAGGAGACAACGTGGCGGAAGTTGGGCGCGACGCATCAACTGGTTGGGTGCGCGGCTTCTCCGGACGGACGGTGTCGTCACGGACGCCCCGTCTGAAGTGCGATAATTGCTGCGCAAGGGCCTTCCGGCTGCGGTCTAGTTCACCAGTCAGAGCGGGAGCGTCTTAGGTAGCCAATTGTCGGGTAATTCCGGCCGGGCGACCTCGCAATCCGGTTCTTTGGTGATCCATGTCGGCCCCGAGGCCGTCTCAGGTCAATCTTGGGTAGGAATCTTCACGGCGATCCGGTTTTGTCTTGCAAGTTCTTCTGGGGGCTTTTTCGCTGGATTTGGTCCACCTGGCGGAAAATGGCGAGAATCGAGCTTCACACATTCAATCAACTCGAAGTCTTCTTCTTTTTTGCCTTCGCCCAACGGGCACGGATCGCCTTCTGGGCAATCTCTCGCCGGCGCTCCGGGGTCAGCTTCTCCTGTCGCGCTTTTGCACCTAGGCGACCCAAGGCTACGGCATTAGGATTTTTCTCTTTCTTGTTGGACATTGGGCAGGTTCAAACTTAGCCTCACTCCTATCAAAAAAGCAACTTCGGTATTGACAAGATACTCAGCGCTTAGTATACTCAGCGCTGAGTATGACAAAGGGGTTGGACGTTTATGAAAAGGAAAAAGACCGCAGGCCAGACAAGCATCCGCATGGCTCGAAGGATTTGGAACAATCTCTCTAGGGAAGCTCTTACTCAGCTCAGGGAGATTGCAACACAGCACGACTTCTCAGTGGGTGCCGGTGATTTGATCTACCTACATAACGGTTGGTACGTCACCCACACAGGCCTAATTGGGCTGGCGCGTCGCAAGAGGTGCAGCGGTATCCATGTTGAAGCCGTCGATTCGCTGTGCGACTCGGCGGCGAATCGGTTCGTCCTCAAGGCAACGGTCTTTCCCTCCAAGGGGTCCTCTGGCTTTGTCGGCTACGGTGACGCCGATCCTTCCAATGTTTCCTCGCTCGTCCGCGGCGCAGAGATGCGTGTGGCCGAGACGCGCGCCGTCAATCGCGCCCTCCGCAAGGCCTACGGGATCGGCATCTGCTCAGTCGAAGAAATCGGGACAGTTCCGAGTCCGACTGAGAAGCTTCCTCCACAGGGTACGAACGGCAATGGGAACGGCGGTGGCCCCAAGGTCCGTGACCGTCTCTGCCAGATCATCCGCCAGCACAAGCTCGATCCCGAACTGGTAAAGGCCTACGCCGTCGAGTTCTGCGGAACAAAGACGCTGCGAGATGCGAGCAGGGAACAGGTTGAGAACTTCGTCCAGCAACTGGCCGTCTGGGCCGAGAAGGACCGCAATGCTCTCCTCTGCCAGCTCAACAGCTACTCGCACCCGAAACAGGAGGTGGTCGCATGAAACGCCAAGTCCCTGGCCTCGCCGAAACTGCCCGCGATGCTCGTCCGGAAATTCCTGACGGTATCTTCCTCGTGCGGGTCGATGGCGCCCAGTTCCGCTGGCATACCCACAAGCCCTTCTACGTCCTCCGGCTCTCCGTTCTCGAGCCCCGCACTCTGGCCGGGCAATCCATCGTCGGTCGTCTCTACTGCACGCAAAAGGCGATGTGGAAGCTGGGCTGGTTCCTGCGGGACTTTCTCTATGACCCGGAACTTCTGGCCCACGAACAGGTCGACGAGAAGGCGCTGCCCGGACTCCGCGGTGTGGTCAAGATCAGCCACACCGTGATCAACGGCATTTCACTGATCAACCTCGACGGCTTCGCCCCAGCCAGTGGGAAGAACTGTCCGCAGCTCCAGTATCGACGGCTTCTCGCTCCAACACTGCGGAGGCATCCCAGTGACATACTCCTACACCCAGATCAGCCAGTACCTTAGCTGTCCCCGCCGTTACCGCCACCGCTACCTCGACGGGTGGCAAGAGAAAGACACGCGTGCCGCCATGCTCTTCGGCCGAGCGTTCGAACAGGCCGTCGCCGCCCTGTTTCGCCGTGAAGACCCGGCCGCGGTGCTGTTCGAGCAGTGGGGCCTATGTAAGGACATGGGTCTCACCTACTCGGGCAACGACACCTGGGACCGCATGCTGCAACAAGGCATCCAGCTGCTTGAGCGCTTCGCTCAGGACGGTCGCGTTCGCATTCGGCACCCTCGTTCAACCCAGCAGATTCAGTTCAATCGGGCCTTGGCTTCCGGCAACAGTTTTGTCGCTTATGTCGACGCTATTGGGGAACTGGACGGCACACCATGCGTTCTGGAATGGAAGACTACCTCTGCACGATATCCGGAAGAGCCGGCCGGCATTTCCGCACTGGATCCGCAACTCGTCTGCTATTCCTGGATGACGGGCATGGATGAAGTCGCCCAGGTTGTTTTCGTGCGCAAGCGCGTGGTCGAAGTTCAGTACCTCCGGGCGACGATTTCTGACGAGCAGCGGCAGGAGTTCGCAAATCTGGTCGAGGACACAGTGCGACGGATCGAGTCTGGGTTGTTCCTGCCGCATAGTGGCATCCGCTTTCCACAGAATCCGTGCACAACCTGCCCCTTTATCGGGCTTTGCCTCGATAAGCGTGACTTGGTCGAAGCTGTGCTGATCCGCAAACCGGGAGTCGATCTTGGTCTGTTTGACGAACTTTCGTTTTAGGCCGATGCCGATGCCGCCCAAGCTCAATCGCAAGCGCGCACTGTTTGTCCTGACCAAGATCGACGAGATTCTGGCTTGGGAGAAGCAGAAGGAGGCAGAGCGAGACACCCGCTTCGTCGACCTCGGCCGGTACCTGTGCGAGGTGCGGGCGGGTCAGTACTGGCGGGTGGAGAAGTTGGCCTCCTTCGACGACTTTCTGGAAAGGCGATTTCCGGAGTCGAGAAGGAAGGCGTACTACCTGATGTCTATCCACGAGCATCTACCACCGCAGGCGAGACGCGAACTGAAAGAAGTGGGATGGACGAAGGGGCTGGAGCTGGCGAAAGTGGCGCGCCGGGACGGTCAGCGCTTCGATTGTGCAACCTGGTTGCACAAAGCCCGTGAGATGCCGAAGGAGGACTTCCGGCGGGAGGTGGAGAAGGAACTGACGGGGAAGGAGACAGAGCCTTCGGAGCTGATCTACTTCAAGGTGTACAAAAGCCAGATCCCGGTCATCGAGCAGGCGATCGAGACGGCAGCTCTGATGCTGGGCACGGACAAATCGCGCGGCTACTGCCTGGAGATGATCTGTGCCGATTTCTTGGCTGGGGCTCACCTGGACAATGGCAACCCGGAGATCTTGCTCAACTCGATCTCACGCTACTACAAGTTCTTGCCCGACGGACAAAAGCAAAGATTCCTGACGCACGCGAACCAGAAGGCCTCATGACCTCGATCCAACTAAAATGTCCCGTTGTGCGGCTCGACCCAGATTCGTACGCCCAGCTTTGTCTAGGAGTCTTGCGCCGGGATCAATGGCGGTGCCAGTACTGTGGCAGTCTTGAAGACCTTCAAATTCATCATAAACAATTCCGCAGCCGATCCGGTGCTGACACCGATGACAACCTGATCACGTTATGTGCCAAGTGTCACCGCGCGCTTCATCGAAGTTAGTCCTAGCGCCTCCCGATCCCCAGAATTTGCCTTGTGCGCTTCTCCTTTCCAGAGCAAGTGCGTAGGGGTCAGTTTGAAGACTGCTTTTCCGAAAGCATCCCAGGACTAGTATCTCTGGTCCGAAATCGCCCGCTTGATCACTCGATGCGTTGCAGACAACTCTGCCCCTGCAACTGGAAGCAATGGCTAAACGACACTTGTCGTGTAGATTTCTTGACGCTCGTGTAGGGGCGGGCGCCCTCGCCCGTCCTAGCCGAGCGCTGCTCAGCAGTTGCCTTTCCCTAACTGTGAGAACCTTTGACTCTGAATGAACTTCTCGATACCGTGCCCGCGTACGCCAAAGATTTGAAACTGAATTGTCGTCGCTGCTGCAGCAGCAGGAACTGAACGAGCAGCAGATCTGGGGCACCCTAGCCGCATCGGCGGTCGCGTCCTGCAACCCGCGAGTACTGCGGATTGTGCTCGCGGAAGCGGCTTCGCACCTCTCGCCACAAGCTCTGGAAGCAAGGGCGCCACGGCGGTCATGGGCATGAACAATGTCTATTACAGCTTCCAGCACCTGGCAAGAAACCGGAAGTACGCCACGCTGCCGGCCCGCCTGCGCATCAACATCCTACGCACTGACGGCATTGATCAAGTCGATTTCGAACTCTGGTGCGCGGCCGTCTCGGCGATCAATGGCTGTGGACTGTGCGTCGATTCTCACGAGCAGGTTCTTCGCAGCAAGGGCATGCCGGAGGAATCGATCCTCGCGGCCGTGCGCCTGGCATCCGTAATTCATGGTCTTGCGACGGTCTTCGACACTGAAGCGGTCGTCCCCAGGCAGACCGTGTCTGCCTGATCTGGACACCCCCTTCACCGAAACTGGGCGATTTCGCGTCCGGCTGTGATTATGATTAAAATCAGAAAGCGGCGTCTTTGCGATGCCGCATTCCGAGCATGGAAGATCTCATCCTGGTCACCGGTGGCGCTGGCTTCATTGGCTCGAACTTCATTCTCCAATGGATTGCCTCTGAACGCGCGCACATCCTGAATCTCGACAAGCTGACATACGCAGGCAATCTCAACAATCTGCGCGCCGTCGAAGCCCATCCGCGCTATCGCTTCGAGCAGGCCGACATCGTCGACCGCGATTTTTTGCGCGACTTGCTGCGGCGTGAACAACCCCGCGCCATCGTTCACTTCGCCGCCGAGAGCCACGTCGACCGCTCCATCCACGGCCCCGATGATTTTGTCCGCACCAACGTGAACGGAACATTCAACCTGCTCGAAGAAGCGCGAGCCTACTGGTCGGCGCTTCCGGAGCCTGAGCGCGCCTCGTTCCGTTTCCTGCACGTTTCCACTGACGAGGTCTACGGGTCGCTCGGGCCGAGCGATCCGGCCTTCAGCGAGACCACTCCCTACGCGCCCAACAGCCCGTACTCCGCGTCCAAGGCGGCTTCCGATCATCTGGTCCGCGCCTATCACCATACTTACGGCCTTCCCGCTCTGACCACCAACTGCTCCAATAATTACGGCCCTCACCAGTTTCCCGAAAAACTGATTCCGTTGATGATCCTGAATGCATGCGCCGGCAAGCCGCTGCCGGTGTATGGGGACGGCGAAAACGTTCGCGACTGGCTCTACGTCGAGGATCACTGCCGCGCCATCCGCACCGTGCTCTCCCACGGCCGCGCCGGAGAAACCTACAACATCGGTGGGCGAAGCGAAAAAAAGAACCTGGAGATTATCGGAGCCATTTGCCAACTGCTGGACGAACTGCGCCCGAACGACCCCGCCGTTCCCCACAGCAAGCTCATCACTTTCGTCAAAGACCGCCCCGGCCACGACCGCCGTTACGCCATGGACACGCGCAAAATTGAGCGCGAACTGAACTGGCACCCGCTGGAGACGTTTGCGAGCGGCATCCGCAAAACCGTTTGCTGGTATCTTGAACACGAAGACTGGGTCCGCGATGTCACCAGCGGCAGCTATCGTCAATGGATGGCGAAACATTACGCCACCGAGCATTGAGACGAAAAGCCGAGACGAAAAGCCGAGATGAAAAGCCGAGAAGGAAAGCCGAGACTGAAACTCGACATGATCAAAACCGCGCCACCGAATTACAAAGGCATCATTCTCGCGGGAGGATCGGGCACGCGCCTGTACCCCGTCACCCACGTAATTGCCAAGAGCCTGCTGCCGGTGTACGACAAACCGATGGTGTACTACCCGCTCTCTACGCTGATGCTGGCCGGCATCCGCGAAATTCTGCTCATCTCGACGCCCGAGGATCTGCCCCGCTTTCAGCACTTGCTCGGCGATGGCTCCCGCTACGGCGTCCACTTCCAGTACGCGGTCCAGCCGAGGCCCGAGGGCATTGCCCAGGCATTTCTGATCGGCAAGGAATTTATCGGCTCCAGCGGTTGCGCGCTCGTGCTCGGCGACAACATTTTCTACGGACACGACCTCGTCAAGGAATTGCGCGCAGCAACGCTCCAGCCCAAAGGCGCCCGCGTTTTTGCGTACCCCGTCAATGACCCCGAGCGCTACGGCGTCGTCGAGTTCGATCCGCATGGAAAGTCGCCAAAGGCGCTCAGCATCGAAGAGAAACCGAAGCTGCCGAAATCGCGTTACGCGGTCACCGGACTTTATTTTTACGATCGTCAGGTCGTCGAAATTGCCGCGAATCTCAAGCCCTCGAAGCGCGGCGAACTTGAAATCACGGACGTCAATCGCGTGTATCTCGAGCGCAATCAACTCAACGTCTGCGTGATGGGCCGAGGCACGGCCTGGCTCGACACGGGCACGCACGAAGCCTTGATGGAAGCCTCTTTATTCATTCAGACCCTCGAGAAGCGCCAGGGCCTTATGGTCGCCTGCCCCGAGGAAATCGCCTATCGCTCCGGCTACATCACCGCCGCGCAACTGGAAGCGCTGGCGCAGCCGATGCGCAACAATGGATACGGCGCCTACCTCCTGCAATTGCTGCGTGAACGAGTCTTCTAATAGAGGAAAACTTTCCGATGAAAAAAATCGCCACTAGCCTCCCGGGACTTCTACTCCTCGAACCGCGTGTGTTCGGCGACGACCGCGGCTTCTTCCTGGAAAGCTACAACCAGCGTACCTTTGCCGAGCTCGGCATTCCAGAGCCATTCGTCCAGGACAACCATTCCTATTCCGAGAAAAATGTCATCCGTGGCTTGCATTACCAGATTCGCCAGCCCCAGGGAAAGCTCGTGCGCGTCATCACCGGCGAGATTCTTGATGTCGCGCTTGACCTTCGCCGCACTTCTCCCACCTTCGGAAAGTGGGAATCTGTCAAACTTTCCGGCGAGAATAAACACATTTTATGGATTCCGCGCGGATTTGCTCACGGCTTCCGAGTCGTTTCCCAAGCCGCCCATGTCATGTACAAAACCACGGACTTCTATGCACCGGAGCACGAACGCACGGTGGCGTGGAATGATCCTCGGTTGAACATCGCGTGGCAACTCGACGGCGAACCCGCCGTCTCCGCAATCATCTCTGCAAAAGACCAGCGTGGCGTGCCCTTCCATCACGCTGAAAAATTCGAGTAGCGCCGCGTCAATTCAGCCGGAACTCGACCGCAATCGTGGTTTCAACCTCAATCGCCTTGCCGCTCGATAGGTACGGCTCGAATTTCCAGGACTGCACCGCCTGCGTTGCCGACTGCACCAGCAGGTCGGGTCCGGACACAGGCCGCAAGCGTTTCACACTGCCATCCGGCGCAATCACCGCATCCAGCACCACCAGCCCTGCGATCCCCGCCGTTCGCGCAGCCTCCGGATAAACCGGCTCCACCTTCGTTACAATCCGCTCCTCCATGGTTTCGGGAGAGACTCGCAACCCGGACTCCGCAACCCGCGCGCGCGCCTCCAGTTCGTTCCAGGACCTCTGCCACTGCCACCACCCGAGACCAGCCAAAGCCAGCATGCAAGCGAACAGCACATAAAATCCGCGCCGCCCAATGCGAATTCTGCGCATTGGCGTAGCCGCCAGTTCCGCAGGGACTACGAGCGCTTCCGGCTTTGCCGCTCTGCCTTTCTCTTCCGTAAAATCGCCCGGCGGTGAAGCGGAGCGGTAAACCCAATACCGGATCATCTCCCGCTGCTCCACCGATAGCATTACAAACTCAAGCCCGCAACGGAACCGCGACTGATAACGAACCAGCGCACGCGCGCGAACCGGCACGCCAACATTCGGAAGCCGCAATTCGACCGCGACCTGTTGGCCTGCGGCCAGTTCTCCCGCCACCACCGCGCCCACACCCGCTTCGCTGAGGTCGGTGCAGCGCCCGGGTAAATTTTCGGGGTCCCCGGATCGCAACGCGATCACGTCCAAGGGCACGTTGATCGGGTGCCGGGGAAAAACGCGCCGTGACGCTTCTTCGAATGCCGGCGATGGAGCTGCACTCATCAGACTGCCTCCGCAGGATTAGAAATCCTTGTCATGCGTCTGGAATCAACCGGCTGGAATCAGCAACGAACGCGCGCTTGCGCAGATCGTTCTTCCGAGTATATCGGAAACACTGGACCGGAAATGGTGGAATAGTTATCCTCAGCGTTGGACTTCATCATTCGCTGCCTCGATGCGTCTCCTACTCCATGTCCCGCCAGTTTGGCCCCACTCCAATTTCCACCAGCAGAGGAACCTCGAGCGAATGCGCTTCCTCCATATGCTCCCGCACCAGCGGCTTCATTGCGTCCACTTCGCTCTCTGGCACTTCGAACACGAGTTCATCGTGCACCTGCAAAGTCATCCGCGACCTCAGCCCCCGCTTCCGGATTTCCTCATCAATCCGGATCATCGCCAGCTTGATCAGGTCGGCGGCCGTTCCCTGCAGCGGAGTATTCACGGCAGTGCGCTCCGCAAACCCGCGCTGGGTGGCGTTCTTGCTGTTGATGTCGGGAATCGGCCGGATGCGCCCGAACAGCGTCTTCACTCTCTGATCGCGCCGCGTCTGCTCGAGCGTCGCATCAATGAACGCCCGCACTCCCGCATATTTTTCAAAATAGGCATCAATGAATTTCCTGGCCTCACCCGGCTCAATGCCCAACTGCTGAGAGAGCCCAAACGCCGACAAACCGTAAACAATCCCGAAGTTCACTACCTTTGCCTGCCGCCGATGATCGGGCGTAACCATCAGCGGCGGCACGCCAAACACCTGCGACGCGGTCAGTGTGTGAATGTCGTCCCCGCGCCGAAACGCCTCGACCAGTAGCTTGTCTTTTGAGAAATGTGCCAGCAGCCGCAGTTCGATCTGCGAATAATCCGCGGACAACAGTACGTGCCCAGGCTCAGCGATAAAGGCCGCGCGAATCTCCCGCCCAAGTTCCGTGCGAATCGGAATATTTTGTAAGTTCGGATTGGTCGAAGAGAGCCTCCCCGTCGCCGTTCCCGTCTGCCCAAAAGTCGTATGCACGCGGCCACTCTGGCTGCGAATCAGCGCCGGCAATGCATCCACATAAGTCGATTTCAACTTCGTCAGTTGCCGGTACTCCAGCACCAGCCGCGGAACTTCGTGCTCCGCCGCCAGTCCTTCCAATACATCCACCGCCGTCGAAATCTTTTTCCCTTTCCCGTATTTCGACGGCATCGGCAGGGCCAGCTTGTTAAAGAGCACATCGCCCAGTTGCTTGGGCGAATTAATGTTGAATTCCACGCCGCAACGCTCATAGATGTCCTGCGCCTTGGCTTCGGCCTCGCGCTGCAACTTCACCGACATCTGCCCCAGCACCGCCGGATCAATCTTTACTCCCGCGTCTTCCATGCGCGCCAGCACGGGCACCAGCGGCTTATCGATCTCCTCGTACACCGGGGTCAGCCCCAAGTCGTCGACTTCTTTGCGGAGCGCGCTGGCCAGCCGGCCCGTTACATCCGCCGCTTCCGCCAGATTGCCGCTCAGCTTCAAATTGAATCTCCGCAGCGCAACCTCCGGCAACGAATGCGACGAATAGGTCGGATCGAGCAGGTAGGAATACAGCATCGGATCATGCCTCACTCCGGTCAACGCAAGTCCCCGCTCTGAAAAATAATGCAGCGCAGATTTGAGATCGTGAACCGTCTTCGGCACAGCGGCATCTTCGAGCATGCTTTTCACTCGATCGGCGAGCGCCCTGTCTTCCAGCGCGACCATCGCCCCCGCCCCTGGCCCATTCGAAACGGCTATGCGCTTTCTACCTCCCGCACTCTGATCCTCCGCATTCGCGGGCTGCAAGGCCAGAAACCCGGATTGTGCAGGCTGCGGCTCATCTTCTTCTGCAATGCTCTCGGCGTAAATGCTCTCAGTGTGTTCCGTCGGAATTGCCAGAGCGAGCGGCGTGCTCTCGCTCAAGCCTTTCAAATACTCCTCGAATTCAGCTTTCGACTTGATCTCACGGTAGTCGCCCTCTTTCACTTCAACCACGGGGAGCAGTTCTTTCAACAAAGAAGTAAATTCGAGCTCGGCAAACAGCAGGCGCAGAGATTCAACCTCCGGTTCGCCCGCTTTCATCGCGGCAACGTCGAGCTCGACCGCCACGTCGGTATCGATCGTCACCAGCTGTTTGCTGTACAGGATGTTGTCGCGATTGTTCTGCAGCGATTCCCGATACGTTTTCTTCTCCACCTCAGCCGCATGTTCCAGCGCCTGTTCCACGCTTCCAAAGCGCCGAATGAGTTCCACCGACCCCTTGTCACCGATCCCCGGCGCCCCCGGAATGTTGTCCACCGAGTCGCCGCGCAGCGCCATCACATCCACCACCTTCGACGGCGGCACTCCGAGAATTTCCTCGACCTTCGCCGTATCGCAAATCAGGTTGTCCTTCGGCGGATTCAGCACCTGCACCTTGTCGTTCACCAATTGCAGCATGTCTTTGTCGCTCGAAACCACAAACACCGGATACGATTCCGCCGCCGCTTTCCGCGCCAGCGTTCCGATCACATCGTCGGCTTCATAACCTTCCAGCTGCAAAATTGGAATGCGATATCCCTCCAGCGCCCGCCGAATGTACGGAATCTGCTGCGCCAGATCCCCAGGCATCTCGGCGCGGTTCGCCTTGTAGCCGCCATACTCCGCTTCTTTGAACGTCTGTGTCTTGATGTCGAACTTGCGGATCATCGTGATCGCTTCCGCCTGCTGATTGCGGACCGTCGGCGCGCCCACATCGAACACCGCCGCCAGGTACTCGGGCGAAAAGTCGTCCCGCAGCTTCCGCAGCATGTTGACGAAAACATACGTCGCCGCCGTCGGAACCCCCGTCTTCGTGGACATCGGCCGCTGCCGCGCCATCGCGTGATAGGCGCGGAAAATGAACGACATCGTATCGATCAGGAAAATCCGCCCCTTGCCCTTACCTTGAGCGGAAGCGGGCCTAGGCGGGGCACTCACTTGCGGCGACGATTTCTTTTTGGCAGGCAACTGGCCAAGTTTAACAGTTGTGGGAGGTCAGGAGCCGGGGACGAAGAGCGAATCGACTCCCGAGCGGCGAACCGCGAACAGCGAACGACGTTCTCCCAAACCTCGGGCAATCGCGTATGATAAGGCGTTTTCGGCTCTCGACCTGCCGAGTGCTGAATCCTGCGTGCTGAATGCTCCCATTCAAACTCGTCTACAGCGACGACTATTACCTGCCCATCGGCTCCCATGTTTTTCCTGCCGAAAAATACAAGTGTGTTCATGACCGCCTGCTCGCATACGGAATTGCGGCGCCTTCCGATTTTGTCACGCCTCGTCCGGCAACCGACCAGGACGTGCTGCTCGTGCACACTCCGCAGTACGTCGAGAAGTTGAAGACGGGCACGCTCAGCGCGCGCGAAGCGTTGGAACTCGAAGTCCCGTACTCGCCGGAGTTAGTGCGCGCCTTCTGGCTTGCCGCAGGCGGGTCCATTTTGGCCGCCGATCATGCCCTCAACGACGGCGTGGCCATCAGCATCGGCGGAGGATTCCATCACGCGTTCCCTGATCACGGCGAAGGTTTCTGCGTGATCAACGACGTGGCCGTCGCCATCCGCCGCATGCAGCGTGACAACAAGATTCGCACCGCGATGACCGTCGATTGCGACGTCCATCAAGGCAATGGCACTGCCGTTATTTTTGCCGGCACGCGTGTCCCCAGCAATCCGGCGCCCTCGGCGTCCGGGTCAGTCCTGAATCCCAATCGCACCACCAAAGGGCACAGCGCCCACGCCGGGGACGTCTTCACCATCTCGCTCCATCAGCAAAACAACTACCCGGTCTTTAAGCCCCCTTCGTCGCTTGACCTGAATTTGCCCGACGAAATCGGCGACGGCGAATATCTGGCGTGCCTCGGCGACGCGCTCAGTTTGGGATTGAGCATGTTCAAGCCGGAACTCATCTGCTACCTCGCCGGAGCCGATCCTTATCGCGAAGACCAGCTTGGCGGATTGTCGTTGACGATTGAGGGATTGAAGGAGCGAGATACTCTCGTGTTCCAAATCGCCAAGGCCGAGGGCATCCCCGTGATGGTCACACTCGCCGGCGGCTACGCCCTGAAGCTCGAAGACACAATCATGATTCACTGCAATACGGTGGTCGCCGCGAAGGAAGTGTTTGCCGGGAGGGGCTGACAAAGCGCTTCGATATACTCGACGCTATGGACGTCATTCCTTCTCAACTTGCGCACCGTGAGTTCTATAACATTCTGATCAGCGCCGTGGCGCCGCGGCCGATCGCATGGGTCTCGACCCTCAGCGCTTCCGGACAACCCAACCTGGCGCCCTTTTCATTTTTCAATGCCGTATGCGCCAATCCTCCGCTGTTGGCGTTTGCGCCGGGGATGCGCTCGCCGAAGAAATCCGGAGCAGCGTCAGGAGAGCCCGCCGGAGAGCCTAAAGACACGCTGCGGAATATTCGCGAGACCGGGGAATTCGTGATCAACGTGGTCACCTACGAACTGGCCGAGGCCATGAACCTGACCAGCGGCGAATATGACTCGTCCATCAATGAGTTCGAAGTGGCGAAACTCGCCTCGGCGCCTTCGAAACTGGTGCGGCCGCGGCGCGTGGCGGAGTCTCCCGTCAGCTTTGAATGCAAGCTGCATCAGATTATCGACTTCAATCCCGGCCCGGAGGGCGGCAGCCTGGTGATTGGCAAAATCGTCTCGATTCACATCAACCAGCAGCACATAAAAGAAGGCCGCCAGGACCGGAACTCGCTCGATCTGATCGGGCGCATGGGCGGCATGCAGTACACGCGAACCACCGAGCGCTTCGAAATGGCGCGTCCGAAGGTTGGGTGAAGGGGAACGATTACTCGGAGCTCATAGCCCGTGGCTCGCAACTCGTGGCCCACAGCCTGCGTCCGTCTTTCCGCCTGCTAAAATAGTGCTGGTCCCGCATGTTCGAGAATCTCCAGGAAAAACTCCAGCGCGCTTTCAAGTCTCTCCGCGGACAAGCCGTCCTCACCGAAGAGAACATCGCCGAGGCGATGAAACAAATCCGTCTGGCGCTGCTTGAGGCCGACGTCAACTTCAAGGTTGTCAAAGATCTCATCGATCGCATCCAGGCCAAGGCTGTCGGCCAGGAAGTGCTGACCGCGCTTTCGCCCGGCGAGCAGGTCATCAAAATCGTCCGCGACGAACTGGTTGCGACTCTTGGCAAAGATACGGCTAAATTGAAATTTGCCTCGCAACCGCCGACTGTCGTGCTCATGGCCGGGCTGCAGGGTTCCGGCAAAACCACGACCTCCGGCAAGCTCGCCAATTGGCTCAAGAATGGCGGACACCGTCCGCTGCTGGTCTCGGTCGATGTCTACCGTCCCGCCGCGCGCGAGCAACTTAAAGTTGTGGCGGCGGCGATCAAGGCCAACCTTTACGAAGGCGCGGTCGGCGAAGCGAATACGGCTACCGTCGAGCGGCTTGCCAAAGAAGCGCGGCGCGAAGCGATCAACACTGGCTGCGACGTGCTCATTGTCGACACTGCTGGGCGTCTCCATATCGACGACCAGCTTATGGAGGAGATGCAGTCGCTCAAGCGGCTGCTCAATCCGCAGGAAATCTTATTTGTCGCTGATTCGATGACTGGACAGGACGCCGTCCGCTCGGCCGACGAATTCCACAAAAAGCTCTCGCTCACCGGCGTCATCCTCACCAAAATGGACGGCGATGCCCGCGGCGGCGCGGCGATTTCCATTCGCCAGGTCACTGGGCAGCCTATCAAGTTCATCGGTATCGGCGAAAAATACGATGCGCTTGAGCCCTTCCACCCCGACCGCATCGTCTCGCGCATTCTTGGCATGGGCGACATCCTCTCGCTCATCGAAAAGGCCGAGTCGCAGATCGACAAGAAGAAGGCCAACGAACTTGCCTCCAAGGTGCTTGCTGGCGACGGCTTTTCGCTCGACGATTTCCGCGACCAGTTGCGGCAGGTTCGCAAAATGGGATCGATGCAAAGCCTCATGGGCATGCTGCCCTCGATCGGCGCGTTTTCCGGGCTGCAGAAAGCTGCCGACAAGGTTGACGAAAAACAGATCAACCGGGTCGAGGCCATCATCAATTCCATGACCGGGTACGAGCGCAACCATCACGAAGCCATCAACGGCAGCCGCCGCAAGCGCATTGCCCGCGGCTCCGGCACCAGCGTGCAGGAAGTCAACAACCTGCTCCGGCAGTACGCCCAGATGAAAAAAATGTTCAAGCAGATGGGCAAGCCCAGCTTCGCGCGGCGCATGGCGGGGATGAAGTTTCCGGGAATGTAGAGGCAGTGGCAGTGGTTAGTTGCCAGTAAAGTCCTGGCTAGCTCAGACGCCAGGGGGTCGTGGTGCAAACGCGAGAAATGTTCCACGTGGAACATTGTACTGGTATTTATGTTAGTATATACATGTACTTACAAGGCGACTTAAATGAGGCAACGAAAGCGAGTTACGAAGCGAGCACGGGCGTCGCGAAAAGTGACTAAAATTGAGGCGTCGACGGGGTCGAAGAGGCGTCCGCGGTACCTGCCGGCGGAGTGGGCGGGCATGTACAAGCCGGTGAAGAAGCCGGTCACGCTGCGGCTGGATGCCGATGTGCTGGTGTGGTTCCAACGGGCCGGGCGGGGCTACCAAACGCGGATCAACCAGGCTCTGCGAAAGGTGATGACCGGGGAGAGAAAGAAGGCACGGGGGTGAGGGGTTGTAAGTCTTTGATAATGCTCAGGGTCGGGTGTGGTTAAAGAGACACTGGCGGGCACTTATTACTTTGTAATTATTACGAATCCCATTATTTAGTGGGCGGAACTGGGCCACCCACCCGCCAGCGGCATTGTGAGAATGCCTTGCGGCAGAAATCAGAGCACAACAGTGTAGGGGTCCTTCGGCTTCGCTCAGGATGACTCGGTGGGGAAGGTGAAAGAGCGGCCGAGCTTCGCTCGGCTTTGGACGGGGCTCAGCCCCGTCCCCGCACTAGCAAAGGCAAACGCAACTTCTTCATTTCCCAAGCATCTAAACGTTGACAATGATTCGCTCAGGTTATAGCATGAGCTTGAGCGTAATCGTCATCGCACTCATTTTAAATGACTTATTTGCTTTGGAGGATGCGATATGAGCAAGACTATTGGAATTGACCTTGGCACCACCAACTCCTGCGTAGCGGTTATGGAGGGTGGAGAGCCGAAAGTTATCCCTAATGAAGAAGGTGGAAGGACTACGCCTTCGGTCGTTGGATTTACGAAAACCGGCGAACGGCTGGTAGGGCAGGTCGCCAAGCGGCAGGCCATCACCAACCCTGAGAATACCGTTTACTCGATCAAGCGGTTCATGGGACGCCGCTATGACGAGGTCAGCGAAGAACTGAAGATGGTCCCTTATAAGGTCGAGCGGGACGGCGATCATGTGGCCATCATCGCGCAGGGGAAAAAGTATACCCCACCCGAGATCTCCGCGATGATCCTGCAAAAACTGAAGAAGGCGTCGGAAGACTATCTCGGAGAGAAAGTCACTGACGCGGTCATCACCGTGCCGGCGTACTTCAACGATGCGCAGCGGCAGGCTACCAAAGATGCCGGGCGAATTGCCGGGCTCGACGTGAAGCGAATCATCAACGAACCGACCGCGGCCGCGCTGGCCTACGGGCTCGACAAGGGCAAGGACGAGACCATCGCCGTGTACGACTTCGGCGGCGGGACTTTTGACATCTCGATCCTCGAAGTCGGCGGAGGCGTGATCGAAGTGAAAGCCACCAACGGCGATACGCACTTGGGCGGCGACAACATCGACCAGAGGCTGGTGGATTGGCTGATTGATGAGTTCAAGAAAAACGAAGGCCTCGACCTGCGCGCCAAGGGCAACGAGATGGCTTTGCAGCGTCTGCGCGACGCGGCGGAACGCGCCAAGATCGAGCTTTCGACCACCATGGAGACCGAGATCAATCTGCCGTTCATTACGGCGGATGCTTCCGGGCCGAAGCACCTGGTCATTAAGCTGACCCGGGCCAAGCTCGAAACCATGGTCGAAGACATTTTGCAGCGGTCGGTTGGCCCCTGCAAGCAGTGCATGAAAGATGCGGGTGTCGACGCCAGCAAAATTAACGAAGTGGTGCTGGTCGGCGGACAGACGCGCATGCCGCGCATCCAGGCGATCGTAAAAGAACTGTTTGGACGCGAAGGCCACAAGGGCGTGAACCCGGATGAAGTGGTCGCGGTCGGCGCGGCGATCCAGGGCGGCGTGCTCAAGGGCGAGGTGAAAGACCTGCTGCTGCTTGACGTTACTCCGCTGACTTTGTCGATCGAAACGCTGGGCGGGGTGGCTACGCCGATGATTCCACGGAACACTACGATTCCGACGAAGAAGACGGAGACGTTTTCTACGGCAGCCGACAGTCAGACTTCGGTTGAAGTGCATGTGCTGCAGGGCGAGCGTCCACTGGCGGCGCAGAACCGCACCCTGGGCAAGTTCCATTTGACCGGATTGCCGCCGGCGCCTCGGGGCATACCGCAGATCGAAGTGACGTTTGACATTGACGCGAACGGCATCCTGAACGTGACCGCGAAAGATATGGCCACGGGCAAGGATCAGAAGATCACGATCACGTCGTCTTCGGGATTGTCGAAGGAAGAAGTGGAGCGGATGGCGAAGGAAGCCGACGCGCACTCGGCTGAAGACAAGACGCGGCGTGAAGAGATCGAGGCCAAAAATCAGCTCGACTCGATGGTTTACAACATCGAGAAGATGCTGAAAGAGCATGGCGACAAGATCTCGGGCACGGAGCGCGGAGACGTGGAGAACGCCTTGGCGGACGCGAAGAAAGCCATCGAAAGCGGCGACAAGTCGCAGATGGATTCGGCACGCGAAAAGCTAACGGCGGCATCGCACAAGCTGGCGGAGCAGATGTATAAGGCGACGCAGGCAGCGGGCACGCCGGGCGCGGGTGCAGGACCAGCTCCGGGGGCTGGCACGCCTTCGGGCGGCGATGGCCAGGCCAAGAAAGACGAAGGCGTGATCGACGCCGAGTACGTGGATGTCGAAGACAAGAAGTAACGCGTAGGGACAGCCGCTGTCGGCTGTCCGACCAAGCGAACTCGGCACTTGAGAACGCAATTGGGGCGCGAATGCGCCCCCATTTGCATCATACTTAAAGGACTTGTCATGCCGATCGAAGCGAGCGATCCGTTAGCCGGGCCCAGGAAAGAGGGAAGCGAATTGAGATTCGAAGTCAATGGACAGATGTTTTTTGTGAACTTCATCCCGGAAGAGGGACGCTGGTATTGCTTTGCGCCAACCGGGACAGGGGTGCAGCGGATCCCCGTGTCGATGGATGCCTCGCCATTTGAGGCGTTCGCGGTGCCGGTGGATGAGGAAGAGAAGGAAGTGGTGAACTGAGGAGCCAGTTGTCAGTTTCGGGTTCTCAGTTCTCAGAATTCCGATTCATGAGCAACAATTCAGAGCCTGCCATTCTGAGCGGAGTCGAAGGACGCCCTACCGCACGCGCTACAATGAAAAGCTGAATGCTGACGGCTGAGTACTGACGGCTGACATGGCCACCGCGACGAAAGACTATTACGGCGTTCTCGGCGTAAAGAAGTCCGCCTCCGCCGACGACATCCGCAAGGCGTTCCGCAAACTTGCGCGCAAGTATCATCCTGACATCAATCCCGGCGACAAAACCGCGGAAGAAAAGTTCAAGACTCTTTCCGAGGCCAACGACGTCCTGAGCGACCCCAAGAAGCGGAAGATCTACGACCAGCTCGGGTTCTACTCCGACAATGTCGATGCGGCTACGGCAGACGCCTACGCGCGGGGCGGCGGACAGCCTGGGGCCGGCCCCGGCGACTTTGGCGGAGGCTTTCCGGGAGGCCGGCATCCCGGTGGGCAAAGCACCGTTGATTTCGGCGGCTTTGACTTTTCGGATTTGTTTGAAGGCGGGCGCAAGGCGTCGAGCGGCACGAGCGGCGGGTTCCGCGATATCTTCTCCAACATTTTCAGCGGCGGCGGACGCGGTGAGGCCGCCGAGGAGGGACCGGAGCCGGGCAGCGATCTTGAGTACCAAGTCAACGTGCCGTTCTGGACGGCGATCCGCGGCGGGGTGATGAAGCTGAATATCGCCCGGCGCGATGCCTGCGGAAACTGCCACGGCAATGGCTTCCTCGAAGCTCCGGGACAATGTCCGCAGTGTCATGGCAAGGGAACGATTGAACAGACGGGTGGCCGGATGAAGTTCAACGTCACCTGTCCCCGATGCCATGGAACGGGCAAGAATATTTCGACCTGCCCGGTCTGCCATGGCGAAGGCAGCATCGAGCGCACTGATCCGCTCGAGATTCGCATCAAGGCCGGAACTCGCAACGGACAGCGCATCCGGATCGCGGGCAAAGGCAATGCCGGGCTGCGGGGAGGCGGGGTCGGCGATCTGTACGTGATCATCCGCATCGGCGGGCACACACTGTTCCGCCGTGAAGGCGACGACATCTACATTACGGTGCCGGTGACGGTGGTAGAAGCGGCGCTGGGGTCGAAGATTGAAGTGCCCACCATTGATGGCCGCAGCATGCTGAAGATTCCGCCGGGGACGCAGTCCGGCCAGAAGCTGCGCCTGCGCGAAAAAGGCGTGCCCTCAGCAACCACAGAGGGCGCCCGCGGCGATGAAATCGTGGAAGTAAAGATTACGGTCCCAATGCCGCGCGATGAGAAGACCAAAGAACTGCTGCGGGAGCTGGCGAAGGTGAATCCGGAGGACCCTCGGGCCGAGTTGTGGAAGGAAGTCTAAGAGCTGTCAGCTCTCTCGCCCTCTTTCGGGCCACGTAAGCGCGCGCGAAGGGAGCTGACAGCTAATCTTCCACCCTCCACCCTCATTTCTTGCTGGGGTCGTCCGCGGGATTGACATAGTTAAACTGCAGCGGCGACATGCCGTGTACCTGAACCACCGTCTCTCCGGATGCCATCGCATAGTGGTGCATATCGGGATCAAGGTAGGCGAAGCTGCCTGCCGGGAAAGTCGTCATTTTCGCCTCTTCGAACTTGTCTCCCATGCCGACTTTGAATTTGCCGGAAATTACCGTCACATTTTCGCGCTTGGGATGCCAGTGCGGAGCGATCTTGTAGCCGCTTGGCATTTTGAGGCGGATCGTGAAGTCGCCTGAGTTCGCGGTTGGATCTCCTTCGACCAAGGCCAACTGTGCACCCGGAGCGACGAACGGTGGTGGCGGCCCGTACTTGATCTGGTCGGGAGTGAACGTATTCGGGTGTGTCCCCGGTTGAGCGAGCAATCCACCTACGCAAAGCAATAGAACTCCAAGCATCATTTTCTTCATCGCTGATCCTCCAATATTGATTGAATGGCTGATCCCCGCGCAGTCTTATACATCAAATCACCGAGAATGGCCATACGGATTTTGCTTTAGGGAACATCTCGCTGGGACGACCTCCACCAATCGTTACCTCCGTACCCGCCCTCGTTGATAAAATTTTCGCTATTTCCTAAAAATATTCTTGCATCTGTGGAAATTTGCCGTAATCTCACACTTGCGAACTAACTTTGCCGAAAATGCCCTGGAATCGCCGTGCACCCGGGAGCCGCGTAAAGGAAGTCAAGGGAGACGCGGTGGTGAGAGTGAGTCGCCTGAGGAGGAAGCCATAGAAATTGGCAACAGCTACCGCAACTACTAACCTTTCGCAGCCGAGCTTTGTTTCTGCCGTCGCTCCCGATCTCAAGAAGACGAAAAAGTCTATCCGTCTCACGCTGTGGCCCCTGGTCGCCGCGACCTTCTTTATGGTCTCGGGCGGAACCTATGGCACCGAAGACATCGTGCACGGCGCCGGGTATGGCAAGGCGATTCTCATCCTGCTGCTGACTCCGCTTCTCTGGAGCCTACCGACGGCGTTCATGATCGGCGAGCTTTCGAGCGCGCTGCCCTTTGAAGGCGGCTACTACGCCTGGGTGCGACGCGCCATGGGGAATTTCTGGGGATTTCAGGAGGCCTGGCTGTCGCTGGTAGCGTCCATTTTCGATATGGCGATTTATCCCACGCTGTTTGTCCTCTACCTCACGCGCATGTTTCCTTATTTCCAGGAGAATCATCGCGGCGTGGCTGTCGCGCTGGGCGTGGTGATCGTCTGCGCGATCTTAAACATTATGGGCGTGAAGGTCGTCTCGACTACTTCGCTGTGGCTGTTCTTCGCCCTGTCAGCGCCCTTTGCGGCCATCTTTGTGCTGGCGCCGTTCAAGATTCACGCGCTGGCGAATGCGGTTACCAAGCCGACAACTTCAAATGTGGACATTCTCGGTGGCCTGCTTATCTGCATGTGGAACTACATGGGATGGGATAACGCCTCCACCATCGCCACCGAAGTGGAGCGTCCGCAGCGGACATATCCCCGCGCCATGCTTTGGGCTGTGGTCATTGTCTGCCTTACTTATGTTCTTCCGTTTGCTGCCATGTGGATCACCGGCCTTCCGGCCAGCGCCTGGGAAACGGGCGCGTGGGCCGACGTCGCCCAGTTGATGGGTGGGCCGGTGCTTCGGATCGCGCTGGTGGCGGGCGGCATGATGAGCGGCTTCGGCATGTTCAATGCCCTGGTCATGAGCTACTCGCGCCTGCCGCTGGCCATGGCGCAGGATGGCATGCTGCCGAAAGTTTTTGGAAAGCTGCATCCGAAATCGCGCGCGCCCTGGGTTGCGATTCTGGCGCTGGCGGTGGGCTGGGGCCTGGCTCTGAATCTCGGATTCGAACGCCTGGTCACGCTCGACATCATGATTTACGGCGCCAGCCTGACGCTCGAATTTATGGCGCTGATCTGGCTGCGCATTCGCGAGCCGGAATTGAAGCGCCCGTTCCGCGTGCCGGGCGGCCTGTTTGGAGCGATAGCGGTTGGCATTCCTCCGGTTCTGCTGCTCGGATTTGCCATCATTCGCAGCGAACATGAGGTTGTGCTCGGCATGAGCTCGCTCTGGTTTGGACTGATCTTGATCGGCGCCGGCGTGGTCGCCTACCTGATCAATCATGCGCTGAAGCCGGCGGGCTGGGCAGCAGCCAGGCCGAAACCGGGGATGGCGGCGTAGCATCAGTGTCTGTGTGGGGACGGGGCTGCGCCCCGTCCTGGCGTGCGTAGCCCCGCCACCACACAACCTTCTTTCCAAACTTCGCCAACGGCTCACGACTCGGCTGTTATACATTAGTGGGCAGCGGCAATGACCAAGCGTAAATCCAAGGGCGCGTACATGATTTCGGCGGTGGCTGAGATGTATGAGATTCATCCCCAGACCTTACGCCTCTATGAGCGAGAAGGACTGCTGAAGCCGAGCCGCACCGAAGGCAACACCAGGCTCTATACCGATGAAGATTTGCAGCGGCTCGAGTTTATCCTGTCACTGGCGCGCGATCTGGGTGTCAACATCAGCGGCATCGCCATCATTCTCCAAATGCGCGAGCGCATGGAAGAAATGCAACGCCAGATCCAGGAGTTCGTGCAGTACATCCAGCACGAGGTTCTGACGCGCGCCTCGGCTGCCACCGATCCGTCCAAGGGCGCAATCGTACCGCTGCGGCGACCGCTCGTCCCTACTGTGAATTCGTCCCGCCGCAAGAACTAATCGCTCCGGACGACGAGGACGCCCGTCGCTCCACTGGCTACGTCAGCTTCTCGATTGCTTTCCCGCGTGGTCCTCTGTGTCCCCTGTGGTTTAGAACTTCAAGTGCTTTTAGCCACAGAGGAACACGGAGGATCACAGAGGACTACTTTTCCCGCTGGAAGCGATAACGGCCGCCTCGGTCTTTTGCCACTTGCTCCGCGACTTTCAAGAACGCTCTTCCCGCGTGCGACAGCGTCGATTCCTCCCGATACACCAGGCGCAGCTTGCGCTCAAAATGCAGATCGCGCACCGGAACGCGTATGAGGTCTCCGCGGCTGATCTCGCTTTCCACGCTGATCTCGGGCACCAGCGCCACCCCATTTCCCATGCACACGAAACGCTTGATGGCTTGCAGCGTGGGCAGTTCCACGTCCATGTGTAAGGGAGTTTTGTGGCGACGGAACGCTTCGATCACTTTATCGCGATAAGGAGACGTGACGATGTGGGCCACGAACGACTCGGCGCCCAGTTGCCGAACGCTGACTTCGCCCGCCGAGGCCAGCGGATGGCCCGGAGGAACGACAAATACCAACTCATCCAGATAAACCACCGCCGATCGCAACTGCGCCTCCTGCGGATCGTAAGAAAGCACCCCGAGTTCCACGTTGTGCTTGAGCAGATCGTCGGGAATGTGACTTCCCAGCGAACGCCGCACCATGATCTTGATCATGGGATGCAGGCGGCGAAACTCGCCCAGCACCGGCAACAAGTAGAGCGCGGTAAATTCATTGGCGGCGATCGCCAGCCTGCCTTTCTGTAATTCGCGCATCTCTACCAGCGCCGTCTGCGCGTCCTGTCGCAGGTTGAGCAACTGCTCGGCATATTCCTGCAAGACACGCCCGGCATCGGTGAGTACGCCATCGCGGGAAGAGCGGTCGAAGAGCGGCTCGCCGATCTCCAGTTCGAGTTTCCGGATGGTCTGGCTGACCGCCGACTGCGTGCGAAACAGCTTTTCGGCCGCCCGCGAAAACCTACGTTCGCGAGCCACGGTGAGGAAGACTTCAAGTTGCGAAAGGTCCATAAAGATTAGGTCTCAGGTGTCAGGTCCAAGGTCTCAGGCCTTGAGTGTCCGCGGCCCGGGGGTTCCTGAGACCTCAGACCTAACCCCTGCGACCTTCTCCATTTATATAGATGAACCATAAGTCTTCCTAATACTATCATCGCCGCTAATTCTATTGTAAAGATAATAATCTTTTCTTTTGCCCCCATCCGCCGATAGAGTGTAGAGTAATAAGATTTTTCGGAGGTACGGTATCCATGGATCGGCCGCGCATCACCATCTTCGACACCACGCTTCGTGACGGCGAGCAGTCGCCGGGCTGCAGCATGAATGTGCAGGAAAAGCTGCGCCTGGCCCAGCAACTCGACCGCCTCGGCGTGGACGTGATCGAGGCGGGATTCCCCATCGCCTCCGATGGCGACTTCGAAGCCGTACGACGCATCGCCGCTTCGCTGCGCCGTCCCATCATCGCCGGCTTGGCTCGCGCTTGTACCGGCGACGTGGACCGGGCCTGGCAGGCGTTGCAGGGAGCCGCACGCCCACGCATCCACGTTTTTCTCGCAACCTCTGACATTCACCTGAAATACAAGCTGCGCATCACGCGTGAGAAGTGCCTGGAGCAGGCGCGGGAAGCGGTTCGGCACGCCAAGTCGCTCTGCGCCGACATTGAAGTCTCGCCCGAAGATGCCACCCGTACCGATGTCCCGTTTCTCTGTCAGGTTGTCGAAGCGGTGATCGCAGCCGGCGCAACCACGGTCAACATTCCCGATACCGTCGGTTACAGCATGCCAGAGGAATATGGCCAGCTCATCCGGACGCTACGTGAGAAAGTTGCTGGTATCGATAAAGTAACGATCTCGACGCATTGCCATAACGATCTTGGTTTAGCGGTCGCGAACTCGCTCGCGGGCGTGCAGCAGGGTGCGCGCCAGGTGGAGTGCACCATCAACGGCATCGGCGAGCGCGCCGGCAATGCATCTCTCGAAGAAATCGTCATGGCCATGCGGGTGCGCCCCGACCGCTATCCTTACGAAACCGCAGTCGCCAGCGAGCACCTGTATGCTTCCAGCCAGATGTTGGCGGAGATCACCCGGGTTCCGGTGCAGCCCAACAAGGCCATCACCGGCCGCAATGCATTTGCGCACGAGGCTGGAATCCATCAGGATGGCATGCTCAAGAATCCGCTGACCTATGAAATCATGACCCCGCAATCGGTGGGCGTGCCCGATTCGCGGCTGGTGCTGGGCAAGCACTCCGGCCGTCACGCGCTGGCTCTGCGCTGCGAACAACTGGGACACCAGTTTGAGCGCCGTGATCTCGATGAGATCTATCGCAGGTTTGTAGTTCTTGCCGACCGCATTAAAAAGGTTCAGGACAGCCATTTGCTTGAACTGATCCAAGACGTTGCCAGCGGCAACGCAAGCAATGGCGATGGCGCCAACGGCCATGGCAAGAAATTCCCGCCTGCCGCGGCTTCATTGCCTTTACCGCGTGCCGCCGCCGCTCGAGCCAATGCCAATGACGCGCATCCGGCTCAGGTGTCCGGGAGCGCCGGCCAGGCGTCGGTGGCGATCCCCTTCGCCGAGCATCACAGCGAGCAAGAAGACTATCTCTGGGGTGTGTAACCACCACGCGCAGCGACAACTGGAACGGCTTGACAGGCTATCACGACGGTCTCGCCGCATTTATCCTTTCGGAAAGAAGCGAGGATTTCCATGCGACTCTCTGTCACTTCCCTCCCCGGCGACGGAATCGGTCCTGAAGTTACCTCCCAAGCCATTTGTGTTCTGGAAGAAGTGGCCAGCGGCTTTGGCCATGATCTCGAACTCGACGAAAAAGAAATCGGTGGAGTTGCCCTGACAAAGTTCGGCAATCCCCTGCCGGACTCGACCATTCAGGCCTGCCTCGCCTCAGAGGCCGTGCTGCTTGGAGCGGTCGGCAATCCGGCCTTCGATCACAATCCTCGCGAACTTCGCCCCGAAGCTGGACTGTTGCGCCTCCGCCAGGAACTTGGAGCGTTCGCTAATCTCCGTCCTACTGTCTTTTATCCGGCGCTCGCTGCCTGCTCACCTCTGCGCGAAGAAATCGTCAAAGGGACCGACATTCTTATCGTGCGCGAACTGCTCGGCGGGTTGTATTTCGGCCAGCCTCGCTCCATCGAAGGCACTGATGGCACACGCCAGGCGCTCAACAGCATGCGCTACACTGAGCCGGAAATCGAGCGCATCGCGCGCGTCGCATTTCAACTCGCTCGCACCCGCCGCCGGCGCCTGCTCTCCGTCGACAAATCGAATGTTCTGGAGTGCTCGCGGCTGTGGCGCGAAGTCGTCACCAGCATCGCCCGCGATTTTTCCGATGTCCATCTCTCCCACATGTACGTGGACTCGGCCGCCATGACGCTGGTCCTCAAGCCCGCCGAGTTCGACGTCATCCTCACCGAAAACATGTTCGGCGACATCCTGTCCGATGAGGCGGGGGGAGTCGTGGGGTCGCTCGGGTTGCTCGCTTCGGCCAGCATCGGAGGACGCGTCGGTCTCTACGAACCCGTTCATGGCTCGGCTCCGGACATCGCAGGTCAGGGCATCGCTAACCCGCTAGGCGCCATCCTCTCGGTCGCCCTGATGCTGCGCCATACTTTTCATCTACCCAAGGAAGCGGAGTGCGTGGAAGCTGGCGTCATCTCAACCTTGATGGGAGGCTTTCGCACTCGCGATCTGGCGCGTCCCGGCGAGCGCACCGTCTCCACCGAAGAAATGGGCGCCCAGATCGCCGAGTTCGTGCGCTTGGCGGCAGCCGCAAACGACCGAGCTGCGTCGTAGCCGGTGTGGAAGCGGGGCTCCGCCCCGCTTGGAAGGGGCGAAGCCCCGTCCCCACCCGAGCGATTGTCTGACTTACAATTTTCCTTTAGAAGGCACCGCGCCAGTCGTGTACTCCCCAGTCATCGCATTCCACCGGATCCACAAAACTTCCACGAACATGCGCATTCCGTCGCGGAAAGGATGCAGCCGCGTCCCCTCGCTGTGCGCCCACACCACCGGAACCTCTTCCACCCGCAGACCCGCGCGCCGGGCCAGAAACAGAATTTCCGGATCGAATCCCCAGCGTTCAATTTTCTGCAGAGGAAAGATGCGTTGGGCCGCGTCTCGACGAAAGGCTTTGAATCCGCATTGCGTGTCCGCGAAACGCAAGCCCAGAACCACCCGCAGAACCAGGTTGAAGATTCGTCCAAATGCCTGCCGGTACAGTGGCTGCCGCTCGGTCTGCAGTTCGGCGCGCAGCCAGCGCGACCCGATCGCGATGTCGGCGCCTCGACCAATCGCGTCGAACAGGTTCTGTGCCTCCGTCATCGGTGAAGAAAGATCGGCATCCGTGAACAGGCAAATATCGCCGCGCGCATGCAACATCCCGTTGCGCACGCTGTAACCTTTGCCACGGTTCCCGGGATTCTCCAGCAGCAGAATCTGCGGATGCGATTTGGCGTATTCCCGCACAACTTGCGCGGTATCGTCGCTCGAGCCGTCGTTCACAACCAGAATTTCCGCGTCCCAGTTTTGTTCCTGCGCATAGCCGAGAAGCTCATCGAGCGTGGGCCGGATGCGGCTGCTTTCGTTATAGGCGGGAATGACGAAACTGTAAATCATCGGGTGATCGGGTAATCGGGCCATTTAAATTCAAAATGCCAAAGGGTTTGACTTTCGATCACCCGATGATCAGATCATGCCACTTGGCGGCGCTTGTCGAGCATGCTGAAGAACTCCGAGACCAACTCCTCGTCCCAGAGTCCGCCTCGCGCCTCGTCGCGCATGGTAATGGCGGCCTGCTCGTGGCCGAGCGCCGGCTTATACGGACGCGTCGTGCGCAACGCATCATAAATGTCCGCCACCTGCAGAATCCGCGGCAGAAGCGGTATCTCGCCCTCCCGCAGCCCATCCGGATAGCCGCTGCCGTCCGAGTGCTCGTGATGATAGCGGATGATCGGAAGCACCAGCCGCAGCGACTTCAACGGACGGCAAATTGTCTCGCCCGTCACCGGATGCTGCTTCATGATCTCCCACTCCGCCGGCGTCAGATCGCTGCCTTTCTTCAGGATTTCATCCGGCACCGCGATCTTTCCCAGGTCGTGCAGGTAGCCGCCCCGCTGCAGGGCCACAATACTTTCTTCATCCACCCCGAGAAAGCGTCCCAGATCTGTGGCATTGCGCGCCAACCGTTCACAGTGGCCTTCGGTGTAAGGGTCGCGCGCTTCCACGCTCAACCCCAATGTGCACAGCACCGAGTCCGCCGTCTCCAGTTCGTCGGTGAATTCCTTCAACTTCAGCAATGAGCTCACGCGCGCAAACAATTCCTCGGCGCTGATCGGCTTGGTCAGAAAATCGTCGGCGCCCGCTTCAATTCCCCTCAGGCGGTCTTCTCGAGCGCTCAGGCCGGTAATCATGACGATCGGAATCAGCCGCGTCTTGGAATCCTCTTTGAGTTCACGGCACAATTCGTAGCCGCTCTTGCCCGGCATGACCACGTCGAGCAGGATCAGGTCCGGAGCCTCGCGTCGGATTTCCGCCTCGGCTGCAGCCGCGTTCTGCACCGCAACCGTTTGATAGCCGCGGCTCGCCAGCATCTCCTTCAGCAGCGCCGCGCTCACCACATTGTCGTCGACCACTAGAATCGACTGCTTCCGGCGGGCCGCCAGCAGATCGCCCATACCCGCATAAGAACTCGATTGCGGAGAAAAAGTTGTCCGGCGCTGTCGTGGTGGAAGACTCATCACTTCACTTTGCTTCGCAGTTGATGGTATCTGAAATCAACCCGCTGCGATATTGTATGCGCGCAAGCGAGAAAACATGCGCCCATCAACTATTTGCCCGCAACTTTGGCAGTTTTTTCCCCGATCGGCTCTGCTTTTTGCTTGGCGTCGCACTTATGCGCGTTGAACTGCTGCTGAACTCCCGGCTGCCCGAGTTGACGAGGGTCCGCCGAGAACTGGGTATTGCACAATTCACACATTCCCCGCGCCGGAACGTTGCTGACTCGTTTTAAGATCCGAAGACTGCGCTTGGCCATGATTCCAGTCTCCCACAGCCCCGGAAACTGCGCCACCACCCTACCTCAACCACGGACCGCGCAGGGACGGACGGCCCTTCGGCAAGCTCAGGGCAGGCTCTCGGCCGGCCGCGCCAGAAAACCGAACATTTTCCCTGTTCAGACGTCCTTGCGCCGGTTTCCGCGCCCGTGCCAGTCTTCCATCATGATGCTGCGGAAACTCTTGCTGATGTTCGTCCTGATATTCGTCATGCTCTGCCTACCGTGGCGCGAATGTGCGGCCGTTCCGAAACCGCACGTCATCGCTTTTGGAAAATGGACTTCCGCCAAGTGGCCCAACGCCACTGGACAGAAACTGCTCGACCTGAAAGTGCGTCCCTTGTTCGTGGATACGCGACTCAAGGAATACACCACCGGAAGTCCGCATGAGCTGACCGACCGCCTGTTTGTGGTCCGGCGCGCCTTTCGCGTGAACGATGCGCTGCCTACGGAGAGTGCCAACGCCACGCGCTGGCAGTGGCAACGCGGTGGCTGGCTGCTCGTCGACCGCCTCACCGGACGAGTCTCCCAGCTCAATCTGCCCGAGTTCGATCCCTTCTATTCGACGGCGAGCTGGTATCGCGACTACATCGCCTACTGCGGCGTCTCCGAAGACGGCAAAAAACTCTACGCGGTCGTCGCCCAGGTAGGACGGCGCAAGCCGATCCTGAAAAAAGATGCAGGCGAACCCGCAGGCGCCGACGGTCCCGACTCGGAGTGCCCGCCTCCAGTCTGGGAGCGCATCCCCATGCGAGTCACCTTTCAGCCCGGCGACAGGCAGAAGCTGGTTTTTTCGATCCGAAGCCGCGTAGTCGACGTAGTCAACGACGCTGAAGAACCGGAAGAGTAGCCGAGTGGCCCGGCCGCGCGCAATCATTTGAAACCCGGAGGGTGTCCAAGTTCCGCTTGAGCGGGGGTGTTGATCTAGTGGCCGCACTCGGACTTTCGAAAGCCGCCCGTCCATCCCAGGCCCCGACTCAGACGCTGAATCGCCTCCAACAAAAAATGCGGGAAGCTTCAAGCTTCCCGCATCATTCCGACCCCCACCAGTTATTTCTTTGTAAACGGCAGGCCCGGCAATGTTTCCGTATGCTCGGACTTCACCGCGCTCAGCTGGTTTGGATCCAACCCCAGCGCTTTCACGATCGTGGGAGCAATCTGACGCGTCTCGACCTGATCCACAAACGTTGCAGGCTTGTACTTGGGGTTCGAGACAATCAGCAGAACGTTCCGGTCGTCATAGGCAAAGCCGCCATGCTCGGCAACTTTGCCGGTGCCGCCCGTATAGATGACGCCAACGTTCGGAGCCACGATGATGTCTGGAGTCCGAGAATCGGTGAGCGGATCGTTGAATTGCAGGGTGAGCGAGGGTCCGGCGAAAATCTCTCCTTGCCCAAACAGCGATTCATTCGCAGCCAACGTTGCCACGGAGCTCTCCGTCTGGCTTTGATCGGTCAGCCAGAGCATAGAGATATCATCCTCGTCGGCTTGCGCCACCGGCAGCCCAGGCCCGACTCCGCCGGGTGAAAGGATCTGCGATGGCGGTTCATCCGAAGCAACATCTCCCGTAATGCGCAGCACGCGATTCGGATCAATTGGCGACTGTCCATGCTTGGCCGATACAATAATCAACGTCGAGTCCAACAGCCCTTGCTTCTTCAACTCCGAAACAAACTGACCAATCGCGCCGTCCACATACTGTATCTCAGCGAACAATGAATCGCTCGGAGTTCCGAGCGCGTCCACATAGCCGCCCGTCAGGCTGAGCGATTTTTCCACCAGCTTCTGACCCACGCTCACTGCCTGGAAGTTCATGCCAAACACGTTCGGCACCGGCGCGGTAGACCTTCCGTCGTGCGTCTTGCCGTTAATCCAGTTCAGCACGGCCTGCACCTTATACTGATCGTAGCAGCGGATGTTCTGGAAGCTGTCCGTCCAGGCGTTCGACGACTTGGCAGCGCCCGGGTCGGGAAGCGGATCGCAACCCTGGACCGTCGGTATCGGCACCGGAATCGAGTTGATTTCCGGCGACCATAAATCATCCACGCCATTGCCACTCGGTCCATTGGTAAAGTCATAGGACGGGTGCTTGTCCGACCACGCCGTGTAGCCGCCAGCATTCTTCACCACGTTGAAGATCGTGTTCGCGCGGATGAAGCTGTGCGGATAGACAGGCGCACAGCCATTCTTCGGATCGCGTGGCAGATAATCCGGATTGATTCCGTTGATCCCGGAGCTTCCGTTCGGTTTCCCCGAGTCAAGCTTCAGATAATTGAAGTCAATCTCTTCGTCAAATCCAACCTGCGTGCCAACGACGCTCGGGCAAAGCGTGGGTCCGCCGACAATGCCGTAGGGCGTTGTCATCTTCGGAGGAGACAGCGCGCGATCGTAGCTGACGTCATAGAAAATTCCGGCCGAACGCGGTGTCCCGCCCGTGATCTGAGCCACCAGCCCAGGGAAGTAATCGGAAGGTTTTGGAGTCAGCGCTTGCAGGTAATGCACGCCGGTTGACGAAAGCGCGGCCAGATGCGGACAGTAAGTCTGATTCCCATAAATCGGAACGCCCTTGGCGCAATTGACGAAATCCAGCGAGTGCATGCCGTCAATGCTGATGAGTAAAACGTGTTGAATTTTGCTGTCTGCTTGAGCGGCGGCCGTGGACGAAAACAGGCTCGCCAGCGCCAAAGCAACCAGCCCGAAAGGGAAAAAACGACGATCGGACACTTTTAGCCTCCTTGAGTACAACGTGAGCTAGAAGTATTCGTCGTGTGCTGGACGCGCGGGTTAATGAGATGTGAATCGTAGATTAAAAGACTGTGAACGCTTTTCGAGGCAAAGCACCACAGAAAAGCCTGCTTTAACTGAAAGCTGAGAGCTGATAACCGCGAACTAATCTCCCGCAGCTTCGACCGCAGGAAGATCCTCCGCCGCAGCCCGCTTTGAAATCTTCGCGCTCGTCACCAGCACCACAGAAGCCACGATGATCGCGCTCCCCATTAGGATGTAGCGGTCGATGCGCTCGTGCAGAACCAGCCATCCCAGAAACACCGCGACCACGGGGTTGACGTAGGCGTAAGTAGAAACCTTCGAGGTCGGAACGTGCTGCAGCAACCAGATGTAGGCCGTGTATCCGATCCAGGAACCGAACACCACCAGATACAGAATCGCGGCCACTCCGCGGAAGGTCCATGTTACGTTCGAAGGCTTCTCAACGAGCAGCGCGAAAATCAGATTCGCGATGCCCGCGAAAGTTACCTGCCAGGCGATGGCGCTGAATGGATCGGCCGCCGCAGTCTGCCACTTTTTCGATAGCACCGAACCGAGCGCCCAACTGAAAGATCCGAGTGGCAACGCCAGCGACCACCAAAGTTCGCGGCGGCCAAGAACATTAGGGTGCCAAAGATCGGGCCAGATGAGCACGACTACTCCGGCGATGCCGATTGCCAGCCCGATCTTGCCGCGCCGCGAGATGTGATGGTCGCCCAGCAACAGGCTATCGAGCACCAGAAACCAGAGCGGCGAAACCGCAATCAGCAGCGCTGCCAGGCCGGTGGGAACGATCTGCTCGGCGTAAGAAAGCGTGAGATTACCGCCCATCAAAAGCAGAATGCCGACCGCGGCGAAATGGCAAAGTTGTCGCGCCGAAAAACGAATGCGGCGTCCGGTCAGCGCGCAGTAAGCGAGCATGACCGTGCCTGCAGTCAAAAAGCGCGCGGCACACATGACGCCCGGAGGAATCTGCTCAACCGCGATGCCGATGCCCAGATAAGTCGAGCCCCAGAAGACATAGACCAACCCGAAGGCAACAATGATCTTCCATCGACTCGCGGACGCAGCAGTACTCATGAGAGTAAGAGGGAAAAACTCAGAATATCAGAAGAACATCGGGTCATCGGGTGATCTAAGTTCAAATGCCTTTGACTTTCGATGGCCCGATGACCCGATCGTCACCCGATGACCCGATCGTCAGATGGCCCGATGCTTTAGTCGGCGTGCTGGCGATCGACCGACCAGATCTGCGCCGCGTCTTTCTCGAGCGGATAAAGATGCACCATCCAGTTGAAGATAACGGGATGAAACTCGCCGCCCGCGGCGTCGCATTCTGCCTGCGTGGTGATGGATCCTCTCAGGCCAAACTTAGCATTCGGTCCCAACATTTCTTTCCTGCGGCCCTCGGGCGCCCGGCAGAAATTCACGTGCTCATGCCACTGCGCGATGCTGAGCGGAATGCGCTGGTTCAAGTCGTCTTCGGTGAAACGCTTGGGAGCCGTGTACATGACGCCCACCAACCGGTAGTCATCGCCATTCTTCTCGTAGAGCAGCGAGGTCGGATGCTCGGGATTGAAGTTGAATGCCGCTTCCATGGCGTAGCGGTAGTTGGTGAAGTGATACTGCTTCTGCGGCACTTCGGGATGGAAAATCCTGAAGCCCTCGTTGAGCGCGACATGGTAGTCCTTGTACTTTTCCATTACGCTGCGCGCCGTTTCCACGACCATCTGGGCCCTCTCCGCATCGCCCGCTTGCGGAGTGCGGAGCGCGGTCATCTTCATGTGCGGACCCATATCCATGTGGTGACCTTCCATGGAATGCATGGCATGCGCACTCGCGTCCGCGTCTTCTCCAGAATCTTGCCCTGCCATTTGCGACATGTCGTGTCCCGGCATGTTCATGCCCTTCATGTCCTGTGGCGAATTTTGCTGCGCGAAGCAGAGCGCTCCCGCGAGACAAAGCAGAGTCAACAGATTTTTCATAACGGTTCCCCAGCAACTTCAGATGCTGATTCTACCAACCCTGCCCCAGCGTCTTAGTTTCGCGCAACCGAGAATTCGGACGAGACATTACGCCGGGAATTGCGCGTTTAACCAAGTTTCCCGTTGGAGACGGGCGTCCCCCGCCCGACTGGACGGGCGAGGCGCCCGTCGCTCCATTTAAGCAGACGACCACATCCCCATCTCGGCGAGGATTTTGCCGGCCGCTTCGGCGCCCGAGCGAACGCAGTCGGGGACGCCGATGCCGTTATAACCGTTGCCCGCCAGCGCCAGGCCGGGAAGTTTCTGGCGGAGCGATTCGATGCGCTGCAAGCGTTCGAGGTGGCCGACGGAATACTGCGCCATTGAGGACTTCCATTTATAGACGCGCGCAAACAGCGGTTCGGTATCGAGGGCAATGCCAACGATCTGCCGCAGTTCGCCGCGAACGATTTCGAGAATTTCTTCTTCGCTCGATTCCAGGATCTGTTCGTCGCGCGCACCGCCGAGAAAGCAGCGGACGAGGGCACGATTTTCCGGCGCACGGTGAGGAAATTTGTTGTGGACGAAAGTGGCCGCAAGCATACGATAGCCTTCACTGCGCGGCACCAGAAATCCGAAGCCGGGTGGAAGCGAGCGGCGAACTTTCTCGTCGTAACCGAGCGTGACCGTCACCGAAGAGCTGTACTTAATCTCGCCCAGATCGCGGGACAGGTTCTCATCCGTACTTTGCAACACGTCCGCAGCGCCATGCGCCGGGGTCGCGATGATCACTGCGTCGAACTGGTCGCTCTGGAAACCGGCAGAGACTGTCCAGCCGTTATCCTCGCGATTGACCAACTGCACCAGCGAAGACGTCTTTAATGAATTCGCATCCAACCGCGCGACCAGGGTATCGACCATCTGCTGCATGCCGTCTTTAAGCGAAGTGAACAACGGCCGCGCTGGGACGCTCTCCGGTGCGCCCATTTTCTTACGGGCCTCGAGCATGGCGCGGCCCAGACTGCCGTGTTTCGATTCCATGTCAGCGAAGCGAGGCAGCACAGCGCGCACGCTCAACTCCGAAGCTTCGCCACCGTAAACTCCGGAGAGCAGCGGATCGGCAAGCAGTTCGACCATCTCGCGCCCGTAGTGGCGTTTCACCATCGCGGCAACGGTCTCGTCCTCGAAGGCTTTGCGCGGCGGATGAAACCATTCCGCAGCCATGCGTATTTTTGTGCGCAAGGAAAAAAGCGGCGACAACACGGTGGGCATGATCTTGGTGGGCACCATGAACATGAGCCCATCGGGCATCACCACCAGCTTGCCCCTGGCTACGATGTAGGTCTTGCGCTCAGAGTCATTCGAGCCGATGAGTTGGTCGCCCAACCCGATCTCGCGGCAGAGGTCGGCGGCCCAGGGCTTCTCGGTGAGAAACGAATCGGGTCCGGCTTCGACCAGGCAGCCATCGACGCGGTCGGTCACCATCACGCCGCCGAGGCGCGGGCTGGACTCGAACAAAACGTACTTGATCGGCGTGCCGGACTGGCGTTTTTCTTCGATCGTGTACGCGGCTGAGAGGCCGGAGATTCCGCCGCCGATGATGGCAATGCGTTTCATGGGTACTTCGCTCTTGGCTTTTAGTTTTTGGCTTCTAGCTAAAGGCCCAGCGCTTTCGCGCGACTGTTTATTACTTCCGCCAGAGCTGCCGTTAATGTTTTTGAGCCGTTCAATGATTCGGCTCGCCACAGGTGCATGCCTTCTTTTTCCGCGAACTGTTTGAAGGCGATGTCGATATCGTAGAGCACCTCGACGTGATCGCATACAAATCCTATGGGCTGCAGGAAGACACCGCGATGGCCTTTCACTTTTAAATTCCTGATCGTTTCCTCTACCGTGGGGCCGATCCATGGGCCGCCGGACATGCCCTGGCTCTGGAAGGCGAACGTCCAGTCCTCGGCTGCGAGGCCCGCCTCATTCGCTACCAATTGTGCGGTTTCCTTGGATTGCCTCTCGTAGGGATCGCCTTCAGTAATCGTGCGCTGCGGGACGCTGTGCGCGGTGAAGATCACGGGGAGTTTGGCTCCGTTTTCGGCGCTGGCTTTTTCCCAACCGGAGCGCAGTTTCTCTGCGAAGGCTTTTACCAGCAGCGGCTGATCGTGCCACTCATCGACGAAATCCAACTTGAAAGCAAGGCTTCCGTCGCCAGTAACTGCGCTGCGATAGAGGCCAACGCTGGTGCGTGAATTCTGCGGCGCGAGGCAGATAACGATGACGCGCTCGTAGCGCTGGTTCGCAATTGCCTTCACCGCATCGGCGATGAAGGGCTTCCAGTTGCGCATGCCGACGAGGATCGGCATCTGCAACAATTGCGAGAGCTGATCGGCTTGCAAAAGAGTCCAGCAGGGGAGCGGCGAGAAACCGATCAGCGAATAGCGACGATGGATCTCTTCGACCACCGGCGGCGGCAGGGGACGTCCGCCGGTTACATAACTTAGAAACTCGGAAACCTGGCCGGGGTTCTCGGGGCTGCCGTGTGCCAGCAGAAGCGCGGCGGTTTTCGCGGGCAGTGCCGAGGGAGCAAACGAACTCACCCGATTGGCGCAATAGCACTGGCCGGCGAGGCCCAGCGGGCAGGGCGTCATTTTGTGAACTCCCCTCAGCGCCTGAAGGCGCGTTGATGCTAGCGCACTTGCGGCATCGCTGGAGCGATGCCCTGATACGAGCCTCACTTACGTGCGATTTTGAAATCCGCCGAGTGCTCGCGGATGAAATCGCAGAGCGCTTTCACGTTGTCCACCGGAGTTTCTGGAAGAATGCCGTGGCCGAGATTGAAGATGTGGCCGGGGCGTCCGGCGGCTTGGCGCAGAATGTCTTGAGCCCGCGATTTGAGTTCTTTCCAATCGGCGAAGAGCAGCACCGGATCGAGATTGCCCTGCACGGCGCCTTGGAGACCGAGGCTCTGCCATCCGGTGTCGAGCGGGATGCGCCAATCGAGGCCAATGACTTCGGCGCCGGTTTCCTGCATCGAGGGAAGAAGCGTCGAGCTGTCGGTTCCGAAGCAGATGACGGGCGCGCCGGTCTTTTGCAGGCGTTTCACCAGGTCGGTCACATGCGGCAGGACATAGCGGCGATAATCCTCGACGCTCAGGCAGCCCACCCAGCTATCGAAGATCTGGATCGTGTCGGCGCCGGCGCGCACCTGCTCGGCGGAATACTCGGCGGTCACCGCGACCAGCTTCTTCATCAGTGCGTTCCACGCGGCGGGCGCGGAGTACATCATCTTCTTGGTGAAAATATAGTTGCGAGAGCCTCCGCCCTCGATCATGTAGCTGGCGAGCGTGAAGGGCGCGCCGCAGAAGCCGATGACAGGGAGCTTGTCGCCGAAGTGCTTGCACACCAACTTCACGGCTTCAGAAACGTAGCCGAGATCGGCGGCACGATCGGTGCGCAGGTGGGCAACGTCTTCGGGCGTGCGCACCGGCTTTTCGATCTTTGGTCCGCTACCGCCTGGCCCCTCGCCGGCGGCGAAGTGAAAGGGCAGTCCCATGACTTCGAGGGGGAGGAGAAGATCGGCGAAGATGATGGCGGCATCGACTTTGAGGATCTCGGCCGCTTCAATGGTGACCTGGGCCGCGACCTCCGGCTTCTTACAGATCTCGATCAGGGAATATTGCTTGCGGACGGCGCGGTACTCGGGCATGTAACGTCCGGCCTGGCGCATGAACCAGACTGGGGTGCGTTCGGTGGGCTGAGCCTTGGCGGCGCGAACAAAGAGAGAGTTTGGGGCAGACATGAATCTTCTAATTTAGCATTTTCGAGCGAACTGCATCGCTAGAGGCGCTGGAGGACGAGTCGGAGGTGATGGAGTCGGCAGCACGGGAGTTGGCGCAGGCGGGGCGATAGCGCAGCATTGTTCCGCTACTCCCAGGTCTCGAAAAGCGCGAGACCTGGGGCACCCAGTGTCTAACGTCCCGGGTCTGACTCTCCGTAGAGACGCGGCTTGCCGTGTCTCTGGAGACGGGGCAAGCCCCATCTCTACAGGAGAACTTCATGCGCGATCAAGAGGCGATTGGTTGTTCTTTGGAGTTGGAGACAAGTGGGGTGATCAGGGGCATCGACTTCGTTCTCAAGTAAGCGTCTACGCTCGCGGCTGTCTTCCGGCCTTCGGCGATTGCCCACACAACCAACGACTGGCCGCGCCGCATATCGCCTGCCGCGAAAACTCCCGGCAGGGATGACATATTGTGCTGGTCCGTGGCCACGTTGCCGCGCGGATCGAGTTTCACTCCCAACTGGTCGAGCATTCCGTTTCGCACCGGTCCCACAAAGCCCATCGCGATCAGCACGAGATCCGCTTCCAGCGTGAATTCTGTGCCGGGAATCGGCTCGAACGTTGGCGGCGGCCCGACCCGCACGGCGTGCAGTTGCTGAACGTGACCGGAGTTGGAGCCGGTGAATCTTGTGGTAGCCAGGCTCCAGTCGCGCACGCCACCTTCTTCGTGTGCGCCTTCAGTGCGCAGTTGCATCGGCCAGAGTGGCCAGGGCGTGAGGGGCGAGCGGTCGTCTGGAGGCTTCGGCATGATTTCGTACTGGTGCACGGATAGAGGCTTTTGCCGATGGCAGGTTCCGAGGCAATCGGCGCCGGTATCGCCGCCTCCGATAATGACCACGCGCTTGCCGGTCGCCAGAATCTCCGCATCCGGGTCGATGGTATCGCCCAGATTGCGCCGGTTCTGCTGCGGCAGGAACTCCATCGCGAAATGGATTCCTTTCAGCTCGCGTCCGGGAACATTCAGATCGCGCGGCTGCTCGGCTCCGCCGGCGAGCACAGTCGCGTCGAAATCGCTGAGCAGATCCTCTACCGCGATATTCTTGCCGACCTCCGCGCCGGCAACGAATTTCACGCCCTCGGCGGACATCTGTTCCAGGCGGCGATCAATGATGTGCTTCTCTAACTTGAACTGCGGGATGCCGTAACGCAGCAAGCCACCGATGCGGTCGGATTTTTCGTAGACCACTACGGAGTGTCCGGCGCGGCACAACTGCTGGGCTGCAGCTAGTCCTGCGGGCCCCGAACCCACAATCGCTACTTTTTTTCCGGTGCGAACTCTTGGCGGCTCGGGCCGGATCCAGCCTTCGTGAAACCCACGCTCCACGATATTTTTTTCGATTTGCTTGATCGTAACCGCAGGCTGATTGATCGCCAGCACACAAGATGCTTCGCACGGCGCGGGACAAATGCGGCCAGTGAATTCCGGGAAGTTGTTGGTGGCGTGCAGTTGGCGAACTGCCTCTTTCCAACGCCCGTGATAAACCAGATCGTTCCAATCGGGAATCAGGTTGTTGACGGGACATCCCGTCTGGCAAAAGGGCACGCCACAGTCCATGCAGCGCGCTCCCTGGGTGCGAAGATTCGCTTCGGGAAAATCGAGATAGATTTCGAACCAATCGTTGACGCGCTGAGTAACCGGACGTCGCGGGGCAAGCTCGCGCGAGTATTCCAGGAAGCCTGTGTCCTTACCCATGTTGCACCTGCTCGGGCGGGGCCATTGCGGCGATGAGCGGACTTGGGATGTAAGGCTGGCGTCTGCGGCTCACTCCGAGCACTCGCTTGTGCTCGTGAGGAAATACTTTGATGAACCGAGACCGCGCTTCCGACCAGTTGTCGAGAATCCAAGCGGCACGCGGGCTGCCGGTCAATCCGAGATGGCGCGTGACGAAATTCTTGACAAGCTTTGCTTCGGCGAGCTGAGCATCCTGCGCTTCGAGAACTGGCTCGAGGTCAACCGAGTCCAGATTGCAGCGTTTCTCGGTGAAGTCTCCGCGCTCGTCGAAAACGTAAGCGACGCCACCGCTCATGCCGGCGGCAAAATTTCTGCCACAGGCTCCGAGCACCAGTACCAAGCCCTTGGTCATGTATTCGCAGCCGTGGTCGCCGACGCCCTCGACCACCGCGGTCGCGCCGGAGTTGCGAACGGCAAAGCGCTCGCCGGCGACTCCGTTGAAAAACGCTTCGCCGCTGGTCGCGCCGTAGAGGGCAACATTGCCAATCAGAATATTTTTCTCGGGTGCAAACCTGGAGCGTCGCGGCGGAAAGGCGACCAAACGTCCTCCGGATAGGCCCTTGCCAACGTAATCGTTAGCATCGCCTTCGAGTGTGAGCGTGACTCCTTTGGCCAGGAACGCGCCCAAGCTTTGCCCCGCTGATCCGTCGAGATGAATCCGGATGGTATCGTCGGGCAGGCCGGCGGATCCGTGGCGGCGGGCAATCGCTCCGCTCAGCATGGTTCCCACGGAGCGGTGAACGTTGCGCACTGGCAGTTTGATCACAACCGGAGTAAGGGTTTCGAGCGCATTCTGCGATTTGGCAAGAAGCTGATGATCCAGCGCCTGCTCCAAGCCATGATCCTGCGCCTGCACACAGTGGCGCGCCACATGCGCGGGCATGTATGGATCATGGAGAATGGCCGATAAATCCAGGCCCCGCGCCTTCCAGTGATTCACGGCGGGCTCGACGTCGAGCATGTCGACGCGCCCGATCATCTCGTCCATGCGGCGGAAGCCAAGTTCGGCCATGTACTGCCGCACCTGCTCCGCGAGAAAGAAGAAGAAGTTGATGACGTGCTCGGGCTGCCCTTGAAATCGCTTGCGCAGCACGGGATCTTGCGTAGCGATGCCCACCGAGCAAGTGTTGAGATGGCACTTGCGCATCATGACGCAGCCCATCGCAATCAGCGGCGTGGTGGCGAAACCGAATTCTTCGGCGCCGAGGAGCGCGGCGATGACGACATCGCGGCCGGTCTGCAGCTTGCCGTCGGTCTGCACTCGGATTCGGCTGCGCAGATCGTTCAACAGAAGCACCTGCTGCGTCTCCGCTAAGCCAAGTTCCCAAGGAATGCCGGCGTGCTTGATGGAACTCAGCGGCGAAGCTCCCGTGCCTCCGCTGTCGCCACTGATCAGGACAACATCCGCGTGTGCTTTGGCAACGCCCGCTGCCACCGTGCCCACTCCGACTTCGGCCACCAACTTCACCGCGATGCGGGCTTGCGGATTCACATTTTTCAAATCATAGATCAGTTGCGCCAGATCTTCGATCGAATAGATATCGTGGTGAGGCGGGGGCGAGATCAAACCGACGCCGGGGATGGAATGTCGCAGGCGCGCTATGACCTCATCCACTTTGTGCCCAGGAAGTTGGCCGCCTTCGCCGGGTTTTGCGCCTTGCGCCATCTTGATCTGTAACTCGTCCGCATTGACGAGATAGTTCGCAGTAACTCCAAAACGCGCCGACGCTACCTGCTTTACAGCGCTCCGCCTCAGGTCTCCGTTTGCATCCGGGTTGAAGCGTTCTTCATCTTCACCACCTTCGCCGGTGTTTGACTTCCCGCCGATGCGGTTCATGGCAATGGCCAGAGTTTCGTGGGCTTCTTTGCTAATTGAGCCGAATGACATGGCTCCCGTGGTAAAGCGCTTCACGATTTCTTTGGCTGGCTCCACTTCTTCGATCGGAATTGGCTGGGCGCTCTTTTTAAATTTCATCAAACTGCGAAGCGTAGCCATGTTGCTGCTTTGGTAGTCGATGAGATCCGTGTATTCCTGAAAGGTCTGGAAGCTATCCTGCCGCACTGCTTGCTGCAGTTTGCTGATGGTCAGCGGGTTCAGCAGGTGATACTCGCCGTTGACTCGCTGGTGGTAAGTTCCTCCAACCGCGAGTTCGGTCTCGGACTCGGTCAGCGGACGGAATGCGTGCTCGTGCTTCATTTGTGCTTCGCGGGCGAGCACTTCGAGGCCGACACCTTCCAACCGCGAAGCGGTGCCTGCGAAATAGGCATCCACCAGTTCTTTGTTCAGACCGATGGCTTCGAAAACTTGCGCTCCCTGGTAGCTTTGTAAGGTCGAGATACCCATCTTGGCGAAGGTCTTAAGTAAGCCCTTATTTACTGATTTGATAAAGTGCTTCACGGCAAGTTCGGGAGTTACTCCGTCAGACAACTCGCCGCGCCGCGCCAGGCTTTCAACGCTCTCCAATGCCAGATAAGGATTGATGGCGCTCGCCCCATAACCGCTGAGCAGCGCAAAGTGCATGACCTCGCGCGGTTCGCCGGATTCGGTAATCAGGGCGACCTGGGTTCGCGTCTCCTCTTGAACCAGCAGGTTATGCACGGCGGCCAGCGCCAGCAGGCTGGGGATGGGAGCGAAATCTTTGTTCACGCCGCGATCGGAAAGAATCAGCAGCGTGTAGCCGGCTTTTCCCGCGAGCGACGCTCGCTGGCACAATTCTTCGAGCGCCCGCTTCAGTCCCGTTTCTCCTTCGCTGGCACGGAACAGCGCCGGTAGCGTGATGGCCAGCAGATCCCCGGTTGAGACGCGACGCAGCTTCTCCAGTTCGACGTTGGTCAGCAGGGGGTGGGCCAGCTTCAGCATGTGGCAATTCTCGGGCTCTTCCGAAAGAATGTTGCGCTCGGCCCCGATGTAACTGATGAGCGACATCACAATCTCTTCGCGAATCGAGTCAATGGGAGGATTGGTGACCTGCGCGAAGAGCTGCTTGAAGTAGTTGAACAGCGACTGAGGACGGTCCGAGAGACAAGCGAGGGGTGTATCCGTCCCCATCGAGCCAACCGGCTCTTCGCCTTTCGAAGCCATGGGGCCGAGGATCATGCGCAAGTCCTCATCGCTGTAGCCAAACGCGCGCTGGCGGCGAAGCAGGGTTTCCGCAGCCGGATGGTGCATGCGAGAGGGCGCAGGCAATTGATCGATCGTGATCTGATTGTCTTTGAGCCACTGCGCGTAGGGCTGTCGCGAAGCCAGCCGGTGTTTGATTTCCTTGTCCGGGACGATGCGGCCTTCGACCGTATCAACTAAGAACATCTTCCCCGGCTGCAGGCGGCCTTTCATCTTTACCTGTTCGGGTTCGATGTCGAGCACACCGGCTTCGGAGGCCATGATGACGAGATCGTCATTCGTGACCACATAGCGTCCGGGACGCAAGCCGTTGCGGTCGAGGATGGCGCCGATCACTCTGCCGTCGGTGAAGGCGATGGCCGCCGGCCCATCCCACGGTTCCATCAAGCACGCGTGATATTCGTAGAATGCGCGCTTATCAGGTTTCATGTGGGGATTCCCCGCCCACGCTTCCGGAATCAGCATGGCCATCGCGTGCGGAAGGCTGCGCCCGGCCTGGAACAGGAGTTCGACGGCGTTGTCGAAGTTCGCGGAATCGCTGCCGTCCGGCGCAATGATGGGATGTAGCTTCTTCAGGTCTTCTCCGAACAGAGGAGACTGCAGCAACGACTGGCGCGCGTGCATCCAGTTGACGTTGCCCTTGAGCGTGTTGATCTCGCCATTGTGCGCGATGTAGCGATAGGGATGCGCTCGCTGCCAACTCGGGAAGGTGTTGGTGGAGAAGCGCTGGTGCACCACACACAACGCGCTGGTCACGTCGGGATCGGAAAGCTCCCGGTAGAAATTGGTGATCTGCGGGGCGAGCAGCAGACCTTTATAAACAATGGTGCGGCAAGAGAGTGAAGGGATGTGAAACATCTCCGCGTCTTCGATGCCGGATGCTGCCATCTCACTTTCGGCGCGCTTGCGCACCACATAAAGCTTGCGCTCAAAAGCGTCTTCATCGGTAACCGCGGCGCAGCCTACAAAGATTTGCTGGATGTAAGGCTGCGAGGCTCGCGCCACGCGGCCAATTGCGGAAGCGTAGACAGGCGTATCCCGCCAGCCGAGTACCGCCAATCCCTCCTCGCGCACAATGCGCTCCAGAATTCCTTCGCATTGCAAGCGCTCATGTTTTTCCACCGGCAAGAATGTCATTCCCACGCCATAAGCGCCGGGCAGGGGCAGTGCGAAACCCAACTTGCCGCACTCGCGCACAAAGAACTGGTGTGGGATCTGGAGGAGAATGCCGGCGCCATCGCCGGTTTCGGGATCGCATCCGCAGGCTCCGCGGTGCGTCAGGTTGAGCAGCACCTGGATTCCCTTGCTTATGATTGCGTGACTCTTGTGGCCGCGAACGTTGGCGACGAATCCGATCCCGCAGGCGTCGTGCTCTTGCGCAGGATGGTAGAGACCCTGGGCGGGCGGAGGGCCATTCGTTTTTTTCAGACGCGTCTTCATTAAGGGTACGTTTGGCATTGGCATAATTCGCCGCTACCGAATCAGTTGTTCTTGAGTTGGGACTTCGCCCGCCAAGGGCGACGGGGCTGTCGCACACTTCGGCTCAGGAACACAGCTCTGTAAGTTCTTACTTACTGCCAGGCGAGCGGGAAAGTACAATTCAGAATTTCGATACAAAGGATGCAAATTTCAGGATTTCGCGGTTCCGGGGCGAAATCAGCCTAATTTCCCGCGGGACCTGCGGCGTCCGTTATAATCCCGGCATAAACTCAATGGATTTCGATCAGCTCATTACGTTTCTGGAAGTGGCAAAACAGGGCAGCTTTTCTCGCGCTGGAGAGAAGGTTTTCCGCTCGCAATCGGCGGTCAGCGCCCAGATCCGCCAGTTGGAGCAGGAGTATGGGGATCGGCTGCTCGACCGCTCGGGCAAGACCGTAAAACTGACCCCGGCCGGACAAGTGCTCTATGACTATGCCGAGCGGCTGAAACTACTGCGCGAGGAATCGCTGGTCGCGGTAGCGGACCATAGCCGCACGCCTCGCGGCACGCTTCGCGTCGGCGCCAACGAGGCGACCTGCCTGTACGTCCTGCCGGAGGTGTTTGCGGAATACTGCCGTCGCTACCCGCCCGTGCAGATCAACATTTACCGGAATTTCAGCTACAAGATCACCGAAAAGCTCGAGAACGGCTCCATCGAAGTGGGTTTTCTGACTTTGCCCATCCAGTCTCCGAGTCTGGAAATCCAACCGATCTTCCGCGACAAGCTGATGTTGATGGTGAGCCCCAACAATCCCCTGGCGAAGCATAAAACGGCTGCGGTCCGCGATATCGTCAAACATCCCGTGCTGCTCCCCAAGACAGGCCACACCCGAAGGCTCATGGACAAGCTGTTCCGCCCTCATCGCGACGAGCTGCAAGTGCGAATGGAACTGCCCAGCATCGGCATGATCAAGAGCTTTGTGGCAGCCGATCTCGGAGTGTCGATCATCAGCGCGTCGTTCGCCCGCGACGAAGTGGCGTCCGGGAGAGTCAAACTGATTGATTTGGAAGATGTGGAACTTTTCCGCGAATTGGGACTGGCCTACCGCCGCGACCGAACACTTTCCTGCGCCACCACTGCATTTATCGATGTTTTGCGCCAATTGGCCATGTCAGCGAAAAAGGCGTGAGTTGCCTCGCTTGAGCCCTGCGTTTTTGCGGGTGAACACCGGAGTGATTGCGCGGAAAGCGCTGTAGGAAGCTCTCGAAGTGCCTAGTCGCCAAGAAGCTCGCAGTGAAGAGCGGGACGGACAAGTGGGACAGATAGCAGTCCGAATGTGAAATAATTAAAAGTGAGCCAAGCAGCAATCGTGAAAGAGAAGGTGGAACTGGCCGTTGGGGACGGAACACGGATGGCAGCCTATGTGGCTCGTCCGGAGCGAGGTGGGCCGCATCCGGGGCTACTCTTGTTTCAGGAAGCATTTGGCATTAACCATCACATCCGCAGTGTGAGCGAGCGGTTTGCCGCCGAGGGATACGTCGTAATTGCTCCGGAACTGTTTCATCGCACGGCGCCGCCGGGTTTTGAGGGCAGTTATACCGACTTCGCCGGCGTGATGCCGCACTACCAGGCGGTGACAACAGAGACGGCGGAGATGGACATACGGTCGGCCCATGAGTGGCTGCGCTCGAATGCGCAGGTAAAACCAAACGAGATTTCGAGTGTGGGATTCTGCATGGGTGGCCGCGTTTCATTTCTTGCCAACAGTGTGGTTCCGCTGCACGCCGCAGTATCGTTTTACGGAGGAGGAATCGCTCCCGGATTGCTGGACCGGGTGTCGAAGGTGCAGGCGCCGTCATTGCTCATCTGGGGTGGATTGGACAAGCATATTACGCCAGAGCAGCGGAAAGCGGTGACCGACGCGTTGAGCGCGCAGCAGAAGATTTATGTGAATGTCGAGTTCTCCCAGGCCGACCATGGATTCTTCTGTGACGAACGTGCATCGTATGAGCCGCACTCGGCGCGGCAGGCGTGGGCATTGACTTTGGAGTTTCTGCACTCGTGAACAAGCTCGGGACAGTTTTCGCGGCCGCGGTCTCTATCTTCGTCTCCTGACACCATCCATAAGTTATGAACCTGTTCGACTCATTCCAAATCCGCGATATTTCTTTTCGTAACCGTATTGCCGTCTCCCCCATGTGCGAGTACTCGAGCGAAGACGGCTTTGCCAACGACTGGCATCTCGTCCACCTCGGCGCTCGCGCGGTTGGCGGCGCAGGCACCGTCCTCACCGAAGCCACCGCCGTCGTCTCCGAGGGTCGCATCAGTCCCTCCGACCTCGGCATCTGGAAGGACGCGCACGTCGAGAACCTCGCGCGCGTAGTCCGCTTCCTCCGCCAGCACGGCGCCGTAGCCGGAACCCAGCTGGCCCACGCTGGCTTCAAAGCCTCCACGGCCGTGCCCTGGCGGAATCACGGCACTCCCGTCCCCATCGCCGATGGCGGCTGGCGTCCCATCTATTCCTCCACGGCCAAGGGCTTCACGCCGGAATCCATTCAGCCCGAAGCTCTCACACCCGAAGGCATCGCGCGCATCGCCCACGCTTTCGCCGAGGGCGCTCGCCGCAGCCTCGAAGCCGGCTTCGAACTTGTCGAAATCCACGGAGCCCACGGTTACCTCGTGCACCAGTTCCTTTCGCCGCTGGTCAACACCCGCACCGACCAGTACGGCGGCAGTTTTGAGAACCGCACCCGCATCCTGCGCGAGATCATCGCAGCCGTCCGTAAAGTCTGGCCCGAACGTCTCCCTTTGTGGCTCCGCATCTCCGCCTCGGACTGGACCGAGGGCGGCTGGACCATCGAAGATTCCATCGCCCTCGCCCGGCAGGTCAAGCCGCTCGGCGTCGATCTCATCGACTCATCCTCGGGAGGCGCCGTTCCCACGGCGAAAATTCCTCTCGGCCCCGGCTATCAAACTCTCTTTGCCGAGCGCATCCGCCGCGAGGCGGGAATCCTCACTGGAGCCGTCGGCATGATCACCGCGCGCGAGCAGGCTCAGACCATCATTGCTACGGGACAGGCCGACATAGTCCTGTTGGCTCGCGAACTCCTCCGCGAGCCTTACTGGCCGCTCCGCGCCGCCCACGTCCTCAAGCAGCAGATCGCCTGGCCCAAACAATACGAACGCGCCCGCTTCTAAAAAAGAAAACGGACGACGCCGCTTTGGCGGCGCATGGAGGCTAGACTTTCGTGGAGAAGGCTATCTAACTGCCCGAGTTAGCCATCATGAGCGCGAACAGCGCAGGCAGATAGATGATCGTGGCCCGCAACAAACGCCGAGCCGACGGTTTGGATGCCGCAGCCGTTGGCAGCAGTTGCCGATACGCCATTCCCATGGACACGCGGAACAGCGCCGCGCCCATCAGGATGGCCCCAACTAAGTAAACGCGTCCCGCCATTCCCAGGGCAACCGGCAAAACACTCACCGGAATCAACGCTCCGGAATAGGCCAAAATCCGCCACACCGTGGACTTCCCATCGGAATCCACCACCGGCAACATGCGAATGCCGCCTTGCGCATAGTCCTCGCGATAGAGCCATGCGATCGAAAGAAAATGCGGAAACTGCCAGACGAACATGATGGCAAAAAGAATCAAAGTCTCGGCTTCCAGTTTTCCGCGCGCCGCCGTCCAACCCAGCACCACCGGCATCGCTCCCGGGAACGCGCCCACAAACGTGCACACCGGAGAAACTTGCTTCAGCGGAGTGTAAGCCGCCAGATATACCAGCGCCGTCAAAAACACTAATAACGCAGTTAGTAAGTTGGCATAGATAGCGAGATAAGTGGAACCACCGAGAGTCAGCGCCAGTCCTACTATAGCCGCGTGGGCCGTGGTCATTCTTCCCGCAGGCAAGGGACGCAGCGCCGTGCGCCGCATCCGCGCATCCACGTTCGCTTCCAGTACTTCATTCAGCGCCGCCGTTCCGCTCGAAACCAGCGCCACCCCCCACAGGGCGTGGAACAATCCCAGCGACCACGACGGAACGCCCAAGCGGTGCGCGCCAAAGAAGTAGCCGCACCACGTCGTAAGTACGATCAGGGTCGTAACGCGAGCCTTGGTCAGTTCGGCGTAATCGCGCAGCCGAGCCACGAATGTTTGCAACATGGACCCCTCACGCGTCCGTTTACCTCCGCCGCATCCGGCGGTTCAGCTCAAACCGGCGTCCCCCAATGAATTCCCCACGAAACATTGGAACAGCGAAGGTCAGAAGATTGGATTGGTACCGCGCCAGCCTTTAAATGTCAAGCTAAAAACCTAAAGCGACACGGGGCTTTGCTCTCACGATGCTTGCATCAAACGCAACCCTTGGCAACCAGCGACGACAGTTAGCGGTTGCCCGCGGGGCTGGAACCCGCAGAACTGGAAACGCTGAAGGTCTCGGGAGGATCAAAATAACACCGATGCCAAAGAGCCGCGTCGGTCAACCTGCCCGCCTTCCATTGCTGAACCGTGGGCAGCGTTATGGCGATCATGCCGCCATCTACCGAATCGAAAATCAACACCACTCCGGCGAGTTCCTGTGATTTTGCCGCCAGTTCCGCGTAGGTCTTGTCGAGCAAGGATTTGGCGAATTCCAGCTTCGCCTGCGCGCCGCTATTTTTCTCGTCTTCCTGGATCTTTTGCACAGAGATGATTTTCACGTTTTTGCCCCGCAGCGGCTCCCAATCCCCCGGGAACTGCGCAGTTTCTTCGCGCGTTACCTGAAACAGGTCGGCCGCAACCGGTGTGGCATTCGTCCTGGCCTGTGGAACGTCCGAAATCCCCTCCGGCATTTCCAGGCTCGTGCGCCAGATCCATCCCCGCGACAAGCCGGAAATCCGTACGTGCACCCAGTCCGCATTGAAATCCAACATCTCAAACTCATCGTGCGCGCTCGCCAGAAACAAAGTCTTGCCATTCAAACTGGGAGACGCCACCACGGGAGTTCCGGTTTTTTTTATCGCGACCAGATTCTTCGGATGCGCCTGGTTCTTGAGCACTTCCTCCAGGCTCGCGGCCTCGGCCTGCAAGCTGGTTTGAGATTGATCGGAAGGCTTCTGCGAATTTTTCGAATCCGCCAGTTGCTGGGCCGACAAACCCTGCGGCAACGACGAGAACGTGCCCCCGGTATTCGGCAACGTCGGCATCGGCGCTGAAATGGTCGGTTCCGCGGTTCCTTCCGCAGTCCCCGGCCGCGTAGCCGCCGGCGGCGGAGCGATCGACGGAAAATCATCCCTGGAGCTTTGGCTGGAACTCGCATCCGAATTCGCTGCACCGGGCCTATTCGCCAGCCGCTCCGTTAACTGGTCCAGAAGATCCGATTCGAGCCGGCCATTCGAAGTCAGCACCTGGTATCCCGAGCGAGATGGATTTGAATCCGTGTACCACGCCGTCACCTTCGTGCTCACGCGTACCACCGATCCGCCCGACGGCGTCGACCTCACCTGCGCGGCCGATTGGTAATATGCCCGCTGGTAGCGGTTCAACGGATGATCGCCAGGCAAAGCGAATCCCTCGAGCGCCGGCAGCCGTCCACTCATGGACGGGTGCAACTCCTTCAGCGCTCTTTCCACCGCCGTTTTCGACTGAGGGTAGGCGCGCTCATACGGCGCTGCTTGCGGACCTGCTTGCGCCCGACCGCTCTGCGCCGCGGCCATAAGAGACACGGCCAGCAGTAACGCCGCCCACAGCATGGCTCGAAGTAATCGGTGGGGAATTGACAAAGTGGCGACTCGCAAACTCCGCCCGGTCATGGCACCTGCTCCAACTGATCCCGCCGAATCCATCCGTGTTGTCCGTCGTGCGTCTCGACCCCGTACCAGTAAGGCGTTGAGATCAGAATCAGAACTTCGACTCCAGGGTCCAACGATTTCAGTGTGCTCGCGGTGTGGAACGGAGCGGACTTAAGCGGAGCCCCCGGCTTCTTGACCAGTCGCTCCAGCTGCTGGCGCAGCTCCGCAACGTGTTGCTCCAGCGATTCAGGAGGCTGCTCGTAAGCCGCCGATGGTCGAGCCGCCTGGATGTTCGTACTCTCACTCGTTGTACTCTCGCTGGAGTTCGCCGTCGATGGCGGAGTGCTCAGCAGAATCGTGTCACTGCCCAAGCCGAAGTTTTGCTGCGCTAACCGTTCCTGTTTCGCTTGTAAGGCCTCGGCGGTTTCCTTTTTCACCAGCTCAATCGCTTGCAGGTGGTCCTGGATGTCCCTGTACTCGGCGCTTTCCACTGAGCCGTTTGACTGGTGGACGCTGTGCCGAAAATCCTCCACAAACAGAGCGTCAATTCGCAAAAAGGTATTTGCGTCGCCCTGCGGCTGCACCACATAGCGGACGGCCAGCGTTCCAACATCGCTGCTGTCTTTGAAATTGCGCGGATCGAGCGCCTGCCGGCGCACTTTGTAGAAGACCTTGCCTCCCTCCGTCCATGCCGGAAACACTGGCGTAGACTTGGCCGCGACCGCTCCCGCGATGAACTCGTCTTTGTTGTATTCCTTGGTTCCCCGAATTATCCCGTTCTGCGCCACGTCTTCCACGACCTGCGCGACTTCGGGTTCCGGCAGCGGAACGTTGACGATCAGGCCCGCGCCGTACTGAAGAACATCCTTTTCGCGGCCCTGCGAAGGGATCGCCGCCGCAGCGAGCAGAAGAAAAACTGCGGCCACCCGAAAATAGAGCGAGAGATCAAGGACATCTCGATAAGACGCGACCCAGCTATTCAGCCCCTTACTGCGAAAGCTCTTGTCCCAGATCACGACCCGGCTCCGGTCTCCCTGATGCAAGAGTCTTATACGCTGGGAAGTTTGCTGTCAACTCCCACAGGCGTGCACGCCGAACGCCATCCCCCGGTCACGCTCCTGGCACGAGGTAAACAATTTGTAAAAAAAATATTACAAACCTCTTGCACTTCATCGCTCATCGGTAGTACTATGCACCGCCTGTGGGGTGGTTGGACCACTTAACCGGAAAACTTTTGCAGTTCTTGCTCGACGCAGGAGCCAGTCAGACGGTCTTCAAGCTTGATCGCTGGCCGGCTGCTGTTGTTCGCGCGTGGTGTGGAATTCGGTTTTTGCAAAATCTTTGAACCTTGTCTGAGGAGTGCAGTATGCGTATATGGGCGCAGTCTCATCTCTGTCAGAAGCCGCAGCGGGTAACGTCCGTCCTCGCCGCCGCTTTCGCGTTAATCTTCCTGATCCTGGGCGCCAGCCAGTCGTCGAACGCCCTGCCTGCCTTCGCCAGAAAGTATGGGCTTCGTTGCTCGGCCTGCCACGAGTCGTGGCCCGCCTTGAACAACTTCGGGCTGAAGTTCAGAGACAATGGCTATCAGTTGATGAACGAGCGCGATTCTCCCATTTGGCAGAATCCCGGTTACTGGCCGGTGACTTTTCGCATCACGCCGATCTGGCACCGGGTGAGCACCCTTCAGCAGGTTGACGTCTACGCGACCTCCGGACCCTACGCCGGAACGATCACCGGTCCGACGGCCCAACGCATCACGTCGTCCGGCTTTGACCTGAGCGGGCTCGACTTCCACACCGGCGGAACTCTGGAGAAGAACATCTCGTTCTATGTGCTGCCGTCGTCGGATTCAACCGCATCGTTTCATTTTGAGAGCGTCATGGCGCGCCTGGATAACATCGGGAACAGCCCTTGGCTCAATATCAAGCTAGGGAAATTCGAGCTCAACAACTTGCTTTCTGAAAAGCGCACCCTATGGCTCACCGGTAACGGCGGTATTTATCAGACCTATCACTTCATCCCGGCGAATGACGGAAACACGTTCGGGCAAATGGGGGACAACCAGCTCGGCGTGGAGTACATGGGACACTCGGTGGACGATCGGACGCGTGTTTCCGCAGCCCTGCTGAGTTCGAACGATGGGAGCGTGGGCCTGATTACCGGAGCCAACTCCTATAGCGGATTCTTTACCTTCGACCAAGCCTTTGATGCGGGCAAGTTGGGGACGGAGCGTCTCGGAGCCTACGCCTTTGTAGGACAGGCGGCAACCTACTATCTGACTTCCGGTGGGGTGCCCATCCCTGGTTCGGGAATTGGCAACAAGAGCTTCAGTCGTGTGGGCTTTTACGGACAATTCTACTTGGGTCCCCATTTTGACATCAACGTTGTGACCCAGCACGGGTCGGATAACGCATGGTTCGGGCAGGGTTATGGCAACGCAATAGCTTCGGATGGCAACGGAACTGCAACCTGCACGACTTCCACCGGTTGCCCTTTCAACAATACCCCGGGAACAACTCTCCCAGTAGGATCGCAGGCGCCCACTTGGAATGGCTACACCTTCGAGGCTCGCTACGTAGTTAGTCCACAGCTGATCTTCAAGGCCGTCTATGAGGCGGAACGAATGTCGCAGCAAGCCAACGGGTCGGGGTACATTTCCCCGACCACAGGTCTCCCAGCTCCTTCCCCGTCCAACTTGGGAAACACCAACAACTATTCGATCGGCTACCGCTACAACCCGTTTATGAACAGCCGGGCCGGCTTTGCCTATTTCGGCGAATTCAACCTGTTCCACCAGGACCTTACGGGGCCGCCTAACTCGGCGGGCAATCCCACCAACGTAAACACCAGCGAATTACTGTTCGGATTTGACTTTGATTTCTGATGAGGATGAATCCGCTGGCGAACTTGTTTCGCCGGCGCTGACTTCAGTTGAAGGGTGCCGACTATGAACAGCTTGAAGCCAATGCGTTGTATCCGCGCGATTCTTTTCGCCACGATCCCTGGTTCTGCGATTCTTGGTTCTGCGATTGTAGGGCTGGTCTTCGCGGCCGGGCTCACCGCTCGGGCCTTCGCCCAGGAGGCGCCCGAGGTAGGGCCGCTGCGTCCGCTCGTGGTCAAGCCCATGGAGAGCCACATCGGCAATATCACCGGCCATGCCGCCGACGCGAAGGACGACTACCGCCGCTATTGCGCCGGTTGTCACGGCAACTACGGAGATGCCAATGGTGAGAACGCCATTTGGCTCGATCCCAAGCCGCGAGACTTCACCATCGCCACTTTCAAGTGCCGCTCCACTCCGACCGGCACCCTGCCCACCGATGAAGATATCTACAACGCCATCGGGCGCGGCTTCGTCAACTCCAACATGCCGATCTGGAATGTCTTCACCAAGCAAGAACGTGCCGACTTGGTGGCTTATATCAAGATCTTCTCGCCCCGCTGGGAAAAGGAAAAAGCGGGCGACCCGATCAAGATTCCCGCCGAGCCCCCGGTCACCCTCGAGAGCATTTCCCACGGCAAAGCGCTCTTCACCAAGCTCGAATGCTGGAAGTGTCACGGCCCGGCCGGGCAGGGCGACGGTCCGTCCGCCTCGACTCTTACTGACAGCAAGGACAATCCGATTCGCCCCTATAACTTCGCCGCGGGCGGGAACGACTCCCGCTTCAAGTGCGGCAACACCAACCAGGATATCTACAAGATCTTCATGACTGGTGTGGACGGCACGCCCATGCCTTCCTTCGCGGACGTGATCCAGCCGAATGATGCCTGGGATCTCGTCCACTTCCTGCGTACGTTGCAGGTCAACCGTCACGGCAAGGAGAACGAAGTTCTAATGGCTGCGCACGGAGTGATTCCCCCGTACGTGGATAAGAACCCGGCGCCAGCTGCCGCCCCGGCCGATAACAAGTCGCCCGGTGGTGGCCAATAATTGAATATCAAGCCCCAGGAGGGAGTAGTCGAATGCGCACGAAGCAAATGCTGCTAGCTCTTTTGACGGTGCTTGTATGTTCGTCCCTGATGTGCCCGTCCCTAATGTTCGCTGGAACGGTTAGCGGCAAGGTAACCTACACGGGCACGCCCGCCCACCAAAAACCCATCGATATGTCCAAAGAACCCAGCTGCGCCAAGGAGCATGCCACACCCATAGTGACTGAAACGGTTGTGACCGGGGCCAACAACGCGTTGGATAACGTGGTGGTGTACGTTTCCTCCGGAGTTCCCGATGATGGTCAGGTTCCGGCGCAGGCCGTCACCTACACGCAGAAAGGATGCCAGTATATTCCGCACGTTTTGCCCATGCACGTCAACCAGGAATTCGATATCGTCAACGACGACCAAACTTCCCACAACATTCACCCGCTGCCCAAAGTGAACACGGAGTGGAACAAATCCCAGCCGCCCGGCACGGCGCCAATCAAGGAGAAATACGACAAGCCCGAATTCATCGAGGTGAAGTGCAACATCCATCCGTGGATGCACGGCTGGTTCGTGGTGCTCAAGACCTCGCACTACGACGTAAGCACGGGTGGAGGCGACTTCAAGCTGCCGAACCTGCCTCCCGGCAAGTACACCATCACCGCCTGGCATGAAAAGTACGGCACGCAGACTGCCGACGTCGCTATCACCGGCAACGAAACCAAGGACGTCAACTTCACCTTCAAGGCGACGGCATACTGACAGAACGGCGGCGGAGATGAATTTCTCCGCCGAGTGCATGCCTAGAGGGAACGACGGCGATGAGGGCAGGAAGAAACCCGCACTCCGCCGGTAGCTATCGACTTGACAAAGCTTCACGCTCGGCACAGAGTTCTGCGCCGGAAAGATTGGCCAGCGCAGATGGCGCGCCCCGCTTAGCGTGCAGCGGGTTAATGGTAGACGAGCTTGAGCGCCAAATCCGGGCTGGAAACAGGGAGGGCATTATGGAAACTGCAATCGGAGTATTTACTTCGCGTGATCATGCGGAGGGAGCGGTCAAGGAGTTGCTGGGGCGGGGTGTGCCGGAAGAATCCATCGTTTTCTTAACTCGCTCGGAAAACGAAGCCAAAACCATTGCGAAGGAGCTTGGCACATTTGTGGGAGGCTTCGTGGGGGGAGCCGCCGGGTTGACAACCGGGGTGGTCGCTGCAACGCTGCTTCTTCCCGGGATCGGGACGGTATTCGCGCTAGGGATCGGCGCCGCCGCGCTGCTCACGGGCGCGGGCGCAGGCGCGGGTGCGGGCTCCGCCGTCGGATCGGCGGCAACCCACGAGAAGGATGCGCCGCACCCGACAGCGGCTGAGAAGTCCTCCGAGGACGTGGCCTTCTTCCGGGAAGTACTCAAAGAAGGGCGTTCGCTGATCGTGGTTCGGATCGAGTCAAAGGAACTTGCGAGTTCCGCGTGCGCCGTCCTTGACCGGCTGGGAATCGGAATGGAAGGGCGGAGCCCGGTCAAGATGCAAACCACCGCCCGCCAGGTGGGCGGAGTGACCGTGGTTGACATCAGCGGAAGAATTACGCTGGGCGAGGGAAATGTCATTCTCCGCGAGATTGTTCGAGATCTGGCGGAAAAAGGCGCCAAGGCGATCGTGCTGAACCTGGGCGAAGTTCAGTACGTCGACAGTTCTGGAATCGGGGAGTTGGTCAAGGCTCACACCACGATTCGGAACCAGGGTGGGCAATTGAAACTCACCAATCTGAACCAGCGAGTACATGATCTGCTCGAGATGACCCGGCTGTCCGCCGTTTTCGATATTCAAAAGGACGAGACGAGCGCGATCAAGTCCTTTGGCGGATCGTCATGAGGGGTGGCATAGCGCATCAGTTTCGAGGCGTTTATCGTTAGGTCCTTCGTGGGGAAAGCGAGCAATCATCCCTGAAACGGACTCATGAAGAGGAGCTGAAACCGGTCAAGACGAGGACATCATGGCGAAATTCTTTGCAGTCACCATCATCGTAATCGCGATCCTTTCCGCGATTCCCATCCTGCGACACACCTGGGTGGCGCCCGAGGACATCTCGACTCATGGAGCTCTGATCGATGAGCAGATGACAGAAACCATGGCGGAGGCTGGCATCTCCTTTCTCGCCGCACAGTTCATTTTGGCGATTTTCATCTGGAAGTACTCCAATCGTGGCCCGGATGCAAAGATTAAGTCTTTTCCCGGCGGCGCCAAGGGCTTGGTGATTGCTGCCTTGCTCGTTGTAGGCGTAGAGGTCATGGCCCTCGGAATCTTCGGAGTGAAGGCATGGGCCAACGTATATCTCACCCCGCCATCGGCGGGCGCCATGCCGATCCAGGTCCAAGCCGGACAGTTCGCTTTCTATTTCCGCTATCCCGGTCCTGATGGGAAGTTCGGCCCCATTCACCCCGAGCTTATTAATGAGGGATCGCAGAACTACTATGGTCTCGACCCCGAGCACGACGTTGATTCCCGGGACGACATCGTGACCGCCGAGATGGCTATCCCCGTGAACAAGGAAGTCCATCTCCTCATGCATTCCAAGGATGTTGGACATTCCTTTTATGTGCGCGAGTTGCGGGTGCAACAGGATTTTGTTCCCGGGTTGGATGTCTCTCTACACTTCACGGCAACCAAGGTCGGCAAGTACGAAATCGTCTGTACCCAGCTTTGTGGCCTGGGACATTACAACATGAAGGCATACCTCGAGGTAATGTCCCAGGCAGACTTCGATGATTGGCTGAAAAAGGAACAGGCAATGCAGTAGTCTCTTCCCGTCCACGCTCAACGCGCGGATGGACGGAGACATCTCTTTTGAGGTGAGGATATGCACGACATGCTAGCGCACGCGGCGCATCACGGGCCTCCGACAAGTTTCATTCGGAAGTACGTCTTCAGTCTGGACCACAAGGTGATCGGCAAGCAGTACTACGCGCTGGCTCTGGTCGCCGCTCTGGTTGGAATGGCGCTTTCCTGGTTCATGCGGATCCACCTTGCGTGGACCAGCGCCGCGATCCCCGGCCTGCAATTGCTTACGAAGAATGGTGCTCCTGGCGGGGTGATGACGCCAGAGTTCTACCTGCAATTGATGACCATGCATGGCACGATCATGGTCTTTTTTGTGCTCACGACCGCGCCTTTCGCGGCCTTCGGTAATTTCTTTCTGCCGATCCAGGTCGGCGCCGAGGACATGCCTTTCCCGCGGTTCAACATGATGTCGTTCTGGGTTACCTTCACAGGCTTCGTGGTTCTGATGGCGTCATTCTTCACGGGCGATGGACCGACCCTGGGTGGCTGGACCCAATACGCTCCGCTCAATGCGGTGGGTCCGGTTGGCGGCCCTGGCCAAGGTCTGGGTGTGATCCTTTGGGCAGCTTCCATTGCGCTGTTTTGTGTTGGCCAACTGTTGGGCTCATTGAACTTTATCCCCACCACGCTCGACCTCCGCGCCAAAGGGATGAGCCTCATGCGCCTGCCACTCAGCGCCTGGGCCTGGTTCATTACCTCGTGCATGGGGCTGACAGCTTTTGCCGTGTTAATGCCGGCATGTATCCTCGTCATTCTGGATCACGTGGCCGGTACCAGCTTCTTTGTCGCATCGAACCTGGTGATGAATGACCAACTGCTGCCGCACTCTGGAGGATCCACTCTTCTATGGCAGCACCTGTTCTGGTTCTTCGGACATCCCGAAGTCTACATCGCGATCGTGCCCGGTATCGGCATCGTTTCCCATATCCTGATCACCAATATGCGTAAGCCGATGCTTAGCCACAGGGTGCTCATCTATTCCATGGGAGCGCTTGCCGTGCTTAGCTACATGGTCTATGGGCATCACATGTTTGTGAGCGGGATGAATCCGTTCTCCTCGCTGGCATTTTCTTTCCCCACCCTGGTCATAACCATCCCGTCCACCATCGTGGTGCTGATCTGGACCTTTAGTCTGTATGGTTCTAAGCTGCGCATCAACTCGGCTTCTCTGTTTGCCTTGGGCTTTATTTCAATGTTCGTCAGTGGGGGCGTCAGCGGATTCTTCCTGGCTCAGCCCTCGATCGACATCATGCTCCATGCGACTTACTTCGTGGTGGGACATTTCCACCTGGTGATGGGCGTCGCGGCCATGTTCGGCATCTTCGGTGGAACTTACTTCTGGTTTCCCAAGATGGCCGGACGAATGATGGACGAAACTTTGGGGAAAATTCACTTCTGGCTTAGCTTTGTGGGCGCGTATTGCATCTTTATGCCATTCCATTACCTGGGCATGGCGGGGAATGTGCGCCGCTACTCGACGTTCGTGGATGATTTCCTGCAGCCGTTGATCCGGGTGCACCGCTTCATCACAGTCGCCGCCCTCATCACAGGTGCTGCCCAGTTGATTTTTCTCTACAACCTGATTCACAGTCGTTTCTGGGGCAAGCCCGCGCCCGATAACCCGTGGGAGGCTACGTCGCTGGAATGGAGCACGCCTACGCCACCGCCTTGGGATAATTTTGGCGGTAAGCTTCCGGTGGTTTACCACGATCCCTATCAATACGGAGTGCAGAGTTCGGTCGGTGACTATGTGATGCAGACTTCGCCGGAGCAAGTTAAGAAGGAGCACGATGAGAAGTAACTCGCAAAGATAACTCGCAAAAGAATACCGGCATCTGAGGGAGTTTTATTCGTTATGGCAACTACAATACATCAACCGCCGCAAATCGATCCGCAAAGTTTGCTCGATCAAGGGCGCTCGGGAAACGGCGGTTGGAGAAACTTGGTTCCGGCGGATGGTGACCTGCGTGTGGCGCTGGACCACTCGCCGCCACCGTCTTCGACCGCCATCTATGTTGTGCTTTTCGCCATCACGATGATGTTTGCCGCGTTCACAAGCGCGCTGATTGTTCGAAAAGGTTCATCGCTCGATTGGCAGACCTTTACTTTGCCGTCGATCCTCTACTTCAACACACTTCTACTTCTCGCCAGCAGCGTTACCCTGGAAGTCTCGCGTCGCCGCGTCGCCGCTCTCATGGGCGGCCTGAAAAGTCAGGGTGGGAGCCCGGCACGCTGGCTGTACATAACCTTATTTCTCGGGCTGCTTTTTGTGGGCGGTCAGTATGTCGCGTGGTCGCAACTGAGAGCCGAGGGGCTCTATCTGGCCACGAATCCAAGCAGTTCTTTTTTCTATTTGATGACGGCTACACATGCGCTACACGTGCTGGGCGGGTTGGGTGGACTGATCTATGTCATTCGCAAGCTGAGTAAGTCGGCCCTACTGCGGAGCCAGCTGGTTGCGACCGCGCGTTACTGGCATTTCATGGGCATTCTTTGGCTGTACCTGCTTTTACTGCTGTGGATGAAACTTTAACTAACTTGACCATTGGGAGGCGCCGTGAGCCAAACGGATTTGACCATGGAAGGACACTCGACAGGCCTGACGGTAGGACCGGCATTTTCTTTTCCTACAAAAAAACTGGCGATGTGGCTGTTCATTATCGCGGACACCATGACTTTTGCCGCGTGCCTGATAGCCTATGGATTTCTGCGCAATGGGACTGCCAACTGGCCGAGACCGTTCCACAGCATCACCAACGTCGCGCTGATGACATTCATTCTGCTCACCAGCAGCTTGACCATGTTGTTTGGACTGCGCTCAGCGCGGGCCGGAGACAAGGCCGGAGCCTTCCGCTGGATCATGATTACCGCGGCTCTGGGTATTGTTTTCGCCCTGCTCCACATTCGCGAATGGATTGGGCTCATTGGCGAAGGCATGACCCTCTTTAAGAATCCGTGGGGAACGGGACTGTTCGGGGCGTCGTTTTTCAGCATCACCGGCTTGCACCTCACGCATGTTACCTGTGGCGTAATCGCTCTAATCGCTGTGGGTGTGCGCTACAAAGGCGGCCGCTACAATGCGGATGACATCGAGGTTTTGGGCCTTTACTGGCACTTCGTGGATCTGGTTTGGATGTTCGTCGTACCGTTGGTCTACCTGTTGAACCTCGCCCACTAGATCAAAGAAGCTTGGGAGCAGAATTCTATGACAACAGCGGAAGAGCACAAGAGTAACGGAATCGGGAAGGATCTGGCCATCTATGCCTGCTTGTTGGCTTTGGCAGGCTTGCAATTCGTTATTGCCTATCAGAACATTGACGCCCCGCAAATGTTCATGCGCATGCTGGTGGTCGCCGTCGTCGAGGCGGGGCTGGCAGCTATGTTCTTCATGCATCTTGGGGCGGAAAAGCGGGGCTTTCTGCTATTTGTCGCCGTCTTTACGATTTTTGTCCTGCTGACGTTGCAATATGGGTGGACCGACAGCTACCGGATGGTTACCGGCGCGCCATTTTCAAAATGACTCATAAAGGGTAAGGCGCGAGTTGAGAGGCGAGATGTTAAGAGGGACTTTAAGAGGAAAGATGAGGGTCGAGAGGCCGTTCCTGTGTGTTGCTATTGCGCTGGTTGCACTGGCCATGCTCGCCGCCCCTCTTCCGGCCTTTTGCCAGAGTTGCGCACTCTGCTATACGCAGGCCGCCTCCGCCGGCGCTCGAATGATTCAGGCCTTGCGTAGCGGGATTCTGATTCTTATCGTTCCTCCGACGTTCATGTCGGTGGGCATGATTTTCATTATGTATCGCAAACGCAATAAGTTCAGACAGGCCAATGACGCGCCTGACTCTGACCGCAAGTGGTAGTTAATCAACGACAATTGCCGGGGGCCACATCGCCCGCAAACCGCGCCTTGATCCAGCTGAGTTGGTCTGCGACCGAAGCTCCCATCACGCCGCTGGCATCGAGATTCGGATACTTCAAGAAAAGGATTCGGTCCCCTTGCTTGCACATGCGGGCCACGGTTTTTGCCGACATTTCCCCCGGTATGACAGGGTCTGCCTCGCCGCTGATCACCAGGAGCGGACCGTGGGCCGGCTTTTGACCGGGAGTGTTCCTGCTGAAAAATTCCTTCACGAACCGATTGTTCTCCCAAGCCAGTTTGAGCATCCCGTTTGTGAACTCCGGCTCTGCTTCCCCTCCACAGGTCTGCGCTACATGCTGGTACGCAGGAAGGGCTGAGTCTTTCAGCATGTCGCTCACTTGAAACTCCGGATAAAGCACTTTGACCGTGGATGTCAGGACTAGCAGCATGCGATTGGAAGAAGAAGGCTCCTGCACGAAGTGCTGGTAGGCCTGCTGCGCATCCGCCAGACCCGAAGTGACGACGCTGCCCAGATAGTTGGGATCGTGCACGTCGCTTTCCGCCACTGCCACGGCGGCCAGACCTCCTAGGAAAGGTCCCACCGCGATCCATTTAGGCCCGATCTGTGGCACAGCGGCGCGCGCCGCCCAAACCGAATACATGACATCCAATGCGTTCGACTGCATATCCAGCACCGGCTTGCCGGAATCGGCCCCCAACCCGGAATAGTCAGTCGCAACCACCGCATAGCCGAGATTGGCATACATCGCGAGGATTGGCCCAGCCCCGAGATTTTTCATCAGTGAAGGAGCGCACTGTCGCGCCGCTCCCCTGAACTCGTGCGCCCACGCGATCACCGGCCATCCGCCTGCCGGAGGCTTGCCATCCGGAACCATCACCACTGCCGAGACGGCCACGTCTTCCCCATTCGCGGTACCCGAGTGATAAAGAATACGCAACGCCGACAATTCAAGTGGAAGATTATATTGGTCGATCGGTTCCGAGCGTATGAGTTCTCCAGGTTTGCCCGGCGGCAGCAGATGTGGCGTGTCATAAAAGCTCGTCAGCGGAAGCGTAGCTGGCGGGCGGAATCCTTTGGCGGGCGTTGCGGCCTGAGCTTGTGCAAATTTTGGATTTCCAGCGAGCTCTGACAAAAGAAGAGAAACGCCTACCACCGACACCACAAACATTCGGGCATGCGGAATGATTGAAACCTTCTCATCTCGTACCCACAGGGATGCCTGGCCCTCGCGTGGGAAACTCATATCAGGGTATAGGCCTCCCCGAAATCTCGCATACGGATTTCGTTGGTAGGAACTGCTCTTCGGAGAGCCAACACAAACTTTATGCAGGCGATGCGATAGTGTCTGTGACTGCCATCACGTTCTGAAGTTAGCAGATTGTTGACTAAGGATTTAGCGCTCGACTGGAACCTGTCGCAACCGGGCTCAGTGCCTCTCATTCGGCAGTTATTGTGCTCCGCTTTGTGCTCCAAAAATTCCTGAGCTACGGGAACGTGCAACAAAGGCCGACACCCTCACGCGGCCGGGATTGTTGTATCGCGGTAGAGCTACCCTTCACGAGATTGATCGCATATCCGTGACCAAGTGCTCACAGCTGTGGACTGACCTCGAGCAGCAGATGATCCTTGAACTCCGCCGCCAGTTTCGCCACGCCATTGGCTGCCGCGTCTACCAAGCCAAGGTCTTTTCCCTCGCCGTAGTCGCTCACTCGATACTTCCCGGGCTTCAATCCGCGCAATTCGACTTCGCCTTTCCAGTTGGCGGAGGTGAAGAACGCGTAATACATTTTGCCGTCCTTAGCGATTGCATATCCCTCGGGCGCGTCGTAGCCGGTCACGTAAAGGTCCCTGAACTCTCCCTTCGATAGCATCTTTTCGTTGTACAAGCCGATCCATTTCTTCCAGTGCTCTTCTTTCGCGGCGGTCAGATTGACGTCCTTGAATTTTGGTCCGGGATCGGGCCAGACGAACTTTGTCCCTACCACGCCTCCGGCTCCAATCGTAGAGGCGAAATCGTCGCCGTGTTCTTTCCAGTCGTTGCCCACTTTTGTCATCGCAGAAAGTTCGACGTGGTCGCCGTAGACCGCCGCTTCGGGCCCGAGCAATGCCTTATACATCTTGATCCGTCGCCGCACCTGCACCGCTCCCACCGGGTCGGCGGTCACCGCCTGGTCTATGAAAGGCAGCCATGCCAGGGAGGGCGGCGTTCCGCACGGGCAGGCCTGCGTCACGCTCTGCGGCTTCAACGCACGCGTCGTCTGAAAAATCTCCTTGTAGACATCCCCCATCGCATTCACGGAATCCTGCGGCGACTTGTGATGGTGCGCCGGGTTATAGCAGGCCGGAACGCTGTAGATATTGTCGAGCTTGCTGCCGTCGAATCCCCAGTCGCGAATGAATTTCTCTGTCAGCTGCTTGTGATACGCGCGAACTTCCGGGACCGCCGGACATAGCGCCGCCAAGCCGCGCGTCATACGTGCATGTTTGCCGTTCTTGTCAAGGATCAGCCATTCCGGATGCTCCTGCACAACTTTCGAGACCGCGTATTTGTGCGATTCGTATTTTCCCTCGCCATCTTCGACTCCGAGCGGCAGCCACCATAACTGCGCCAGCATGCCTTCCCTGTGGAAGTCGTCCGTCATCTTCTTGATGGAATCTCCGGGAAAAGTATCCGGGCGCGGATTCCAGTCGCCATAGACGTCGAACCAGCGATCGTCGAGCGTCACCCACTTGATACCCATCTCCTTCAGCTTCGGAATTGTGCCCAGCATCTGCGCCGGAGTTACGTCGGCCTGATATCCCCAGCCGCACCAACTCACGTTGTAGGCTTCGCTCGACGGCTTCGGCAGTTCCCAGCCTTCTTTCTGCAGCACGCTTGACCAGATCCGCAGCGGCTCATAGAAGTCGCCCGCATAGACCGAAACAAAACTGCGCGGAGTAGAGTATGTTTCGCCTGGCTTCAACGTGAGGTTGGCGGCGAAGTCGACTTCGGTGTTCACCCGTCCATCGGCTGCGACTTTTGCCGGGATCGCCGCGGAAATCGGAATCGTCTCCACGTGCCCGAGCGCCTCGCCCATCTGGCGCGTCCAGAAGGCTACCACCGGGATTCCGCCGCCATAGCCACCTTTGACCATTTCTCCGATGACGTTGGGCTGAGAAAAAGCCGGCGTCAGCTTCACTACATCATCTTTTCCCCAATCGTAGCTGGCGCCATGAAATGACCACATCTCCCACGGATGCGCCTTCGCGTCGCTCAACCGCGCATTCAACCGGCGGCGCTGATTCACGCTTTTCTCGATGACAACTTCGCTCGCGCCTGTGTTTTTGTATTCCACCGTGCTCAGCAAAATGTTTGGGAACTTGTCATAGACTTCGAGCGCCAGCACGCGCTGCAAATCCGTTCCCGATGGCCCGAGCGGACGCGCCGGAATTTCCACCCGCTTCCCGACTCCCATCTTCCCAATCGCTTCATGCACCTCGGCCTGCTGGAAATCGAGCGTGAAATGCACATCCTTTCCCCCCACCCGCACAAAATCGCTGTCGGCAGGAGCGCCAATCTTGGGCTCGTCCAGCGAAAGCTTCTTCCCGTTTTTCAACAAAGATGCCTGCACATAACCATCCGGCGTGACCTGAAACTCGGCGGCGCTCGTCGTCAGCAGCACGGGCCCGCCCCCGGTCACGTCCACGTTGATGTTGGAAGGCTGGGTGGGTTCCGGCTGGGCGGTTGCGGTCTTCAGAGGCGACTTCGGCAGCTTCGAGCAAGCCATCAGCAGGAGTGCAAGATCGAGAGTGATGCAAAGCAGCGCAATCCTGTTTCTTCGGGTGATCATGGGTAGCCTCTCTCTTGGTTGTTCCGAGCTGCTGTTCCGAGCTCCGGCAAAATATTGCAGTTGACAAAAGCTATAAAACGAAAGTAAAAGTAATTGTTCGTAATATTACACCGAAAGCTTATCGTCCCGACTCCCGAACTTTCGCCGGGCCCAACCAAGCCGCTTGCGAACATTCGGGATTCGCGTCCAGGAGCGTCGTCATGCCATTCTCTTTCCGTTGCCTGCAAACTCTCTCGGCCCTGTTTTTTTCAATATTCCTGTTGCTGGCCCCGCCGCTATGGGCGCAAAAAGATGCTGGAGCCATTGTAGGCCTGGTGCGCGACCCCAGCGGTGCGGTGGTGACGGGCGCCAAGGTCACCGTGACCGACGCGGATCGCGGCATTCAGCTGACTCTCTCCACCAATGGTGCGGGAGAGTATGTCGCCAGTCCGCTCAGGATCGGGCGATACACTGTCACCGTCGAGAAGCAGGGATTCAAGAAAGCGGTTGCCGGCCCGGTTCAAGTGAACATCCAGGACCGCGTCGGCGTGGACCTGAAGCTTGAGCCTGGAATGGCAACGGAAATCGTCACGGTCACCGGCGAGGCCCCGCAACTCGAAACCGAAACCTCGGAAATTGGCCAACTGGTGGACCAGCGCCGCATTAACGCACTTCCGCTGAACGGCCGTAACTACGCCCAGCTTGCCCTGCTGGGCGCGGGCGTATCTCCGGCGGAGCCGGGCTCGCGCACGGAAACAAGCGCCGGGTTCAGCTCCAACGGCGCACGTGCCCTGCAAAACAACTTCCTGCTCGATGGCATTGACAACAACGCCAACCTTGGCGACGTGCTCAACGGGGCCTCCTATGTAGTGCAGCCTTCGGTGGATGCCATCGCCGAATTCAAGGTGGAGACGAATGCCTACAGCGCCGAATTCGGACGCGGCAATGGCGCCATCATGAACGCCGTCATTAAATCCGGCACCAATCAATTTCACGGCGATCTTTTCGAATTCGTGCGAAACGAGAAATTTGACGCGCTGAACAGGTTCGATACTAGCCAGCAGCCCTACAAGCAAAACCAGTTTGGCTTCACCTTTGGCGGACCTATCGTGAAGAACAAGACGTTCTTTTTCGGAGACTATGAGGGCTACCGCCTTCGCCACGCGCTCCCGCAGTTGGCGCAAGTTCCTTCTACGAAGGAGGCTGGCGGGGACTTTTCGGAGCTCTTGACGAATAATTACACGGGCAACACGGGGCCGGTGCCGGGAGTTCTGGATTGCGCCGGCAATGCGACTTACTATGGCGAGATCTTCGATGCCCGGCAGGCAGGAATCAACTGCGGCGTTCCGATCGGCGGCTACGTCGGCGGTAATCCGGCCAACGGGCCAACCAATATCATTCCAACGAATCTCATGGATACTGTCGCCACTAACCTTCTCAACCTCGTCCCCGGCAGCCTCCCACCACCAAATGTCACGATTAACGGTGTACCCTACTTTCAATCCGATCCCGAGCAGAGCGAGACCAGCGACAGGTTCGATATTCGCGTAGACCAGACGTTCAGCCAAAACGACAATTTCTTTGCGCGCTTCAGTTTTGGCAACTCCAGTAACTTTCTGCCCTCGCCATTCCAGACCGTGCTCGACGGCGGTGGCTTTGCGGACGGCTACAGCCAGAATAATTCCCGCGGCTTGGCGGCCAGTGAGATCCACAGCTTCCGTCCCAATCTGATCAACGAGCTGCGCTTTGGCTTCAACACTCTGCACTCTCATCGCTTCAGCATCAACAGCAACGAAAATCTCTCAGCGACATACGGTTTCCAGGGAGTTCCTTTTACGGCCGGTTCCAACATCGGTGGCCTGCCCTCGCTTACTTTCACCAATGGCGATCAGGCCATCGGGAGCGCCACATACCTGCCTGCCATAGAAAAGCAATACAGTTATGTGCTCGGAGACAACCTGAGCTGGGCGCGCGGGCGCCATGCCGTCAAGTTCGGGGGTGAATTGCGTTTTGAAGAGTTCACGCTTCTCGAGCCAGCCGCTGCCCGTGGCTATTTGACCTTCGGCAATGATTTCACCGACAATCCCGGCGCACTGGCAACAGGAGGCGATGCTTTTGCTACGTTCCTGCTGGGCATTCCCGATAGCGGCGGCTTCATCACGGGCATTAACAATGTGATCTATCACCGCCAGATCTATGCCGGCTACGCCCTGGATGACTTCAAAGTTACACCTCGACTGACTCTGAACCTCGGCCTGCGTTACGAGTTCTTCAGCACAGTAAAGGAAGCCGATAACAAGCAGGGGACCTTCGATTTTGCCACTCAGTCCATCATCGTTCCCAAGGGGCAAGAAACGCCGATGACCACTACTCTTGGCACAGAGCTTCCCGTTTTGCGCACAGGCTCACCCGGGCTCATCAGTCCGGACTTTCATAATGTCGCGCCACGCATTGGTCTTTCCTACCAGTTGACCGACAAGCTGGTGCTGCGCAGCGGCTACGGCATCTTTTACGGAGCCCAGGAAAGCGGCCCCTTCTCCAACCCCAGTCCGGGATTCAATCCCCCGTTCTTTGCCTCGCAGTCCTTTAGCACGCCTTGTGGCGCGCCAACGGCAAGCTGCGCGATTAACAATAGCAATGCGAATTTTAGTCAATACAACGTGCTCGGCGAAACCTTTGTAAGCGCATTGCAGGATCCCAATACGCCGACCCTTTATTCGATAGACCCGCACCTGACCACTCCCTACACCGAGCAGTGGCACCTTGGGCTCGAGTACCAGCTTCCCGCCCAGACTGTTCTCGAAGTCACTTATGGCGGCTCGCGCGGATCGAAACTCTATGGGTTCTACAACGGGAACCAGGCCGTCCTTGATCCCAATTTTCAAACGGATGCCATGGCTGCACGCCGCCCCGCGAACAACAATAATTGGCCCGGCGGCGCGGGTGGTCCTTGCAGTTTGACTCTGCCAGTCGACAATCCAGGCGCGTACTGCAATCCTGCGCTGAATACCTCGATTGACACACTGCGCTCCAACACTCGATCCAACTACAACTCACTGCAAACCCGTCTGGAAAAGCGCTTCCGCCACGGATTGCAGTTCGAGGCCGCTTACACTTACTCCCACTCCCTCGACGATGCTTCCAGCGCCAGCCTGGGCTCGGCGAACAACGGAGATTTCCGCGATCAGACGAACCCCAATCTCGAGTATGCCAACTCCGACTTCGACATTCGCCACCGCTTTGTTTTGAGCTATATGTATGATCTGCCTTTTGGTCGCGGGAAACTCCTCGGCAAAAGCGCTTCCGGTGTTCTGAACCAGTTCATCGGAAACTGGCAACTGGCGGGCATATTCTCCGCCGCCACGGGCAATTGGTACACCGTAAGCGATCAAAATAACCCCGGCGGCTCTGATTGCGGGGGCACGGTTGTCTACAACTGTGCGCGCCCCGACGTTGTCCAAAACCCAAATGCCCATCCCTGCGTTGCCGGCACGCTGTTTAATACCTGCGCCTTTGATGATTCCGAGATCCAGCCGGGAACGTTTGGAAATGCCGGGCGCAACATCGTTTTGGGCCCGGGGTACAAGACCTGGGACACATCGCTGGTCAAGCAATTTCCGGTTCACGAGCAGATGCACTTTGAATTCCGGGCGGAATTCTTCAACATACTGAACCATGTGAATTACTTGTTTCAGCAATTTGGCGCGATCAGCGTAGAGCCGACGTCGTTGGAACTCGGATCGAGCAGCCTCGGACAGCCCCAGGCAGCCCGTGACCCGCGCGAGATACAGCTCGCGCTGAAGTTCTATTTCTGATGAAAGTTTCCGGACGCAGGTCCGACATGATCAAGGCGATCGTAACGACGGCTCTACTCCTGGCTTTCGTCTCTGGATCAGAGGGTTCTGCCCAACAAACCGGCATCGGCTATAAACCCGCCACCGATGCCGACAGCAAGAAGACCATCCTGCTCAAGGACTTTCAGCCCGAGCCCGCGCTTCATGCCGCAGCGCACGAAATCCGTCGCGCGAAATTTCCCGTGATCGACGTGCACACCCACACTAACGATGCCGTCGGCATTGGGGACCGAGTCGATCCCAAAGAAATGGTCGCGCGCATGGACCGCCTCAACATAAGGACCATCGTCATCCTCACCGGCATGTGGGGCGACAAACTGCAGACCATCATCGACGACATGGTCAAGCCCTATCCCGGACGCTTTATAGTCTTCACGCAGTTTGACTGGTCCAAGATCAACGATCCGCATTTCAGCCAGCTCATGGTGCGGCAGATCGACGATTCCGTGGCCCGCGGCGCGCGCGGACTGAAACTTTTGAAAGAACTCGGCCTCGGCGTCCGCGATTCGACTGGCAAGCTGATCACGATCGACGACCCGCGCCTCGACCCGACATGGGAAGAATGCGGCCGGCTTGGCATCCCCGTGTTTATTCACGTGGCCGATCCCGAGGCATTTTTTCATCCTATCGACGCTCGCAACGAGCGTTACGAGGAGCTTATCGAGCACCCGGATTGGAGCTTCTACGGCCCGCAGTTCCCCTCCCTTCAAGAATTGTTAGCGCAGCGCGATCGAATGTTCGCCAAACATCCGCATACGACCTTCGTCGCTTTGCATTTTGGCAGCTGGCCAGAGAACCTGGATTTCGTCGACCAAACGCTGCAGAAATTTCCAAACGTCATGATTGAAACCGGCGCGCGCGAAGGAGAACTCGGACGCCAGCCGCGACGGACCAGAGAAATTTTCATGAAGTATTCCGACCGCATCATGTTCGGTACTGATGAAGGCGCCGGAGAAACGATGTATCAGAACTATTTCCGCTGGCTCGAGACCGAAGATGAATACTTTCCTTACGCGCAATATCCGGCGCAAGGGCGGTGGATGATTTACGGCTTGGGCCTGCCCGATTACGTACTGGAAAAGGTGTATCACCGCAATGCGGAAGCGCTATTCGCGCGGTTCCATAGTTCAGACAAAAGTTCAGACAGAGGTTCAAATAGAAGTTCGAATAGCCCTTGACAATTCCGCCAACCATCAACGAAAGTTACTATTCGAAATAAATCGAAACATCATGCCTTCGAACGGTCTGCTCAACGAAGAACGCCGCCGTGAAATCCTTGGGGTCCTGCACCGCGATGGACGCGTGCTGGTCAAGGATCTGGCCCGGCATTTCCGTATTTCGCAGATCACGATCCGCAAAGATCTGGAGTTTCTCGATCGCCAGGGGGTCATCCAGCGTACTCACGGCGGAGCTCTGCCGGTGCAAGCTGGCGCGCTGCTCGATCCGACGCTGCGCGAGAAAGAGCAGCTCCACCGCAGGGAGAAGACGCAGATTGCCCATGCCGCGGTCCGCCTGGTGGAAGAAGGCCAGTCCGTGTTGCTCGATTCCGGAACGACGACGACGGCCATTGCGCGCGCCCTGAAAAACAGGGCGCAGCTCACCGTGATCACTAACGCGATCAACATCGCGGCCGAACTGGCTGGCACGCACGTTGAAGTCATCCTGACCGGAGGCATGCTGCGCAAGAACTCGTTTTCCCTGGTCGGTCCCCTGGCCGAGCGAACTTTGCGCCAACTCAGCGCTGACATCCTGTTCCTGGGCGTCGATGGCTTCGACACCAAGGCTGGCCTTTTCACTCCGAATTTATTGGAGTCCGAAGTGAACCGGGCGATGGTCGCCATTGCCCGCAGGACGATAGCGGTTTGCGACTCGAGTAAGTTCGGCCGTCGCAGCCTGTGCAACATCACGCCAGTTAGTACGGTTCATGAAGTGATTACCGACAGGCAGATTTCAAAATCAGATTTGCACGCGCTGAAAGAGGCGGGAGTGAAGGTAACGTTGGTGTAATCGGAGCGGGACAGACCAATGAAATCGGCGGAGATCACGGAACAGGGCCGGCATACGCTGAGCGAGATTTTTTCGCAGCCCCAGTGTTGGAGTGCGTCTCTAACCGAGCTGGCGGGCAGCGTGGAACTGCGTGCGGCCGCTCAACTCGCGCGGCCCGGAGCGGAATGGATCTTTGTAGGCTGTGGGACGAGTTACTATCTTGCACAGGCCGCTGCATCGAGCTTCAACCATCTCAAGTTACCGGCGCGGGCCGTCCCCGCTTCGGATCTGCTGATGTATCCCGGACTAACTCTGCACGCCGGGCGGGATTATGTTCCGGTTGTGATTTCGCGCTCTGGTCGTACCTCCGAAGCAGTCCGCGCCGCGCAGATGCTGGAGAAAGGTCACAATCTTCGCACCATCGCCATCACCTGTGCCGATGGCCAGCCGCTGGAACCCGCATGCAGCGTGACGTTGAAGCTTCTCGACGCCGACGAGCGGAGCACGGTCATGACGCGATCGTTCACATCCATGCTGCTGGGGCTGCAATACCTCGCAGCAATGGTCTCTGGTAATGGTGCCTTTCGTCGCGCATTGCTCGAGCTCCCGCAACAGGTCGAACCCCTTCTGAAAGACAATCCGCAGCGCCTGCGGTTGTTTGTCGAGTCTCGCAGTTTCTCAGATTTCGTTTTCCTGGCGCAGGGCCCACTGTTCGGCATTGCCTCGGAGTGCATGTTGAAGGTGACCGAATCCTCGTGCTCTTATGCCCAGGTATTTCACTCTCTGGAGTTTCGCCATGGTCCGAAATCGATCGTCGGTCCGCAGATGCTGATCACGTTCGTTATGTCGGAAACTTCTTACGATTCGGAAGTCGAGTTACTCGAAGAAATGAAAGCTCTCGGAGCGGCCACCATGGTGATTGCGAATCGCGTCGATAACCGGGCTCAGCGTGCCTCTGACTTCGCCGTCGAACTTGGCCTCCAGTCGCCCGAGTACGCGCGCCCCGCGGCTTTCGCGATTTGGGGTCAACTGTATGGGGTTTACAACGGGCTCAAGAAGGGTCTCAATCCCGACTCACCAAAAAACTTGACGCGCGTGGTCGAACTCGCGGATTAAGACCAGCCGTTCGCACTTTGCAGTTAGCACTTGACGAAAATGTCGAAGACCTGCTCCATGGCCAAGCTCGATGTCGCGATCGTTGGGGAGATCAATCTTGACCTAATCCTCTACGGTTTGCCTGAGCACATGCCCACAGAACGCGAACTGCTGGCCAGCGGCTTTGCCGTCACGCTGGGCAGTTCCTCGGCCATCCTGGCGCATAATCTCTCCGCTCTTGGCAGCCGCGTGGGGTTCGTCACCAAGGTGGGCGACGACTCTTTCGGAGCTCTCGCGATGGAACGCCTGCGTGAACGAGGTGTGGACCTGGCGGGCGTCGCGCATGGCGCCAAGTCCGGCGTGACGTTCATTCTGCCCCACGGACCCCGGCGCCACATCCTTACGTATCCGGGCACAATTTCCGAGTTGCGCTTTGAGGATCTCGACCTCGATTATCTGGTATCCGCGCGCCACTTCCATATGTCGTCGCTGTTTTTGCAGCGTGAATTGTTGCCGCATGTGCCTGAGCTTTTTCGGCGGATGAAATCCGCCGGCCTGACCACCTCGCTCGACACTAACGACGATCCCGAGGACCGCTGGGACAGCGTCCTCGAAAAGATCCTGCCTCACGTGGACATCCTGCTGCCGAACCAGCGGGAAGCGATGAAGATGTCCCGAGCTGACGACGTGGAAACCGCGCTCTCGTGGCTCGCACAAAAGGTGGAAACCGTCGTGGTCAAAATGGGCGCCAGCGGAGCCGTTGCTATTCGGGATGGGCACCGATTCAGCGCACCCGCCGTGCCGGTAACGGTCATCGATCCGATTGGCGCGGGTGACAGCTTCGACGCCGGGTTCCTCCACCAATTTCTGCGCGGAGCGGATCTCACGACTTGCCTGGCCTACGGAAACCTGTGCGGAGCTTTCTCCACCACCGACTGTGGCGGCACAGAAGCGTTCCGCGACATAGCCCGAATGCAAGAATTTCTTCGCCGGCATGACGCAGATCAAGGCCTCCGACCTAAGGTTCGTTTGTAACTTCTTGCTGATTCGCAAATCTCATGTACTCTCTCTTTTGTCGCCTAGTTTTTTCCGCAGCCTGCCGGGGCTGATGACTTTCGTTACCATGATAGCGAGTTACCTCTGCCTGCCCTCTGTAGCTGTCTGAGAGACTTGAACGAGCATTCCTTCGAGTTCGCCCGAGGCACCGACGAAGCGAATGATCCTGGTACAAACGGAGTCACCTGTGAGCGCTGGAACAATGCCGGCCCAAGTTAAAATTCCTCCCCCAGAGGCTAGGGCGGAGCGAACGGAAGAACCAGCAGTCGCGAACCGCGGCCGGAGGTGGTATTTCTCCTTCTTCTTGATTTCCGGATTTTGCAGCATTCTCTACGAGCTGATATGGCTTCGTCTCGCTATGGCGGAATTCGGTGTCACCACGGCTATGGTGTCGATTGTGCTTTCGAGTTTCATGGCAGGATTGGGGATGGGCTCGTGGGCGGCTGGGCACCTGGTGCGCAAATACGCGCGGCGCCTCAACTCTCCGCCTTTGCAGGTTTACGCCATTGCCGAGTTGTTTATTGGCTGTTCCGCCGTCGTCGTGCCCGTGGAACTCATGGTTGGCCGCTTCGTGCTGGAGCGCTTGGGGAGCGGTCTGTCGCTGTCGTCGTCTGGCTACTACGTTGCCGCCGGAGTATGGGTGGCATGCAGTCTGATTCCGTGGTGTGCTTGCATGGGGGCTACGATTCCGCTGGGCATGTTTGCCATCCGCAGCGAGACGGGCCTGGAGTCGCGACGCTCATTCAGCTTTTTTTATCTCGCGAATGTGCTGGGGGCGGTGGCGGGGGCGGTGATTCCCCTGCTATTGATCGAGGTCTTCGGTTTTACCGGCACCCTGCGACTTGGGATGTTGCTCAATCTTGGAATTTGCGGCGGTGCCTTTGCGCTGGCCCGAAAGCAAAGGCCGCGAGCAGGCGGCGGCCATGAAGAGGATGCCGGGGGCAAGGCCGCCCTCGCTTGGCGCGAGATGTTGGGCAGCGGCACGCTCTGGTTGCTGTTCGCCACCGGACTGACCAGCATGGGGATGGAGGTGGTCTGGACCCGGCAGTACACACCCTATGTCGGCACATTCGTGTATTCCTTCGCAATCATCCTGGGTATTTATCTGGGCGCGACGTTCATCGGATCGAGCGTGTACCGCGTCTGGAGCCGCCGGCACAGTGGCGAGGGAACGCTGGTATGGCTGTTCGTCTGGTTTGTTTCTCTAATCCCTTTGCTCGCCGTCGACTCGCGCGTGGGGGTTCATGGCTGGCTGCGCGTGCCCCTGGGGATCGCGGCGTTCAGCGGTCTTCTGGGATTTCTGACTCCGAGGCTGGTCGACCGCTTCTCGGCAGGCGATCCCAACCGGGCGGGAGTGGGGTACGCGGTCAACGTGGCCGGCTGTATCCTGGGCCCGCTGGTTGCGGGTTTTGTGTTGTTGCCGTATCTCGATGAGCGGTACGCTCTGGTGACGCTGGCTCTGCCCTGGTTGCTGGTTGCTTTGTCGTTCAGGTTGTTCCGACAGCCGGGGCCGGCGCCACGTTTTACAGCTCAGCGTGCGCTCGCGTTCTGCTTGATTCTATTTGCGTCGTTCGCTTTGATCTTCATGACGCGGAGCCATAATCAGGGCGTTCCGAAGGCGCAGGTGCGCCGGGACAGCACGGCCACCGTGGTCGCATCTGGCCAGGGAATGGAAAAGCAGCTGTTCGTTAACGGCGTGAACATGACCATCCTGACGCCAATCACCAAACTGATGGCCTCCATGCCCCTGGCGTTCCTGGATCATCCGCCCCAGAATGCCTTGGTGATTTGTTTTGGCATGGGCACGACTCATCGTTCAATGTTGTCATGGGGAATCGACTCCACAGCGGTGGACCTTGTTCCCAGCGTTCCCGCACTCTTCTGGTACTTCCACGCAGATGGCCCAGAGCTGCTGAAATCGCCGCGCTCACACATCGTAGTCGACGACGGCCGGCGTTTTCTTGAGCGCACGACTGGACAGTACGACGTGATCGTGATCGATCCGCCGCCGCCGATAGGAGCAGCCGGCTCGAGCCTGCTTTACTCGCGCGAGTTCTATTCCGCCGCGAAGAAGCGCTTGCGATCGGACGGCATCCTGCAGCAATGGTACCCCGGTGGCGATCTAGCGACGACCGCCGCCGTTGCGCGCGCCTTGAAAGAGTCGTTCCCCTTTGTTCGCGTGTTTATTTCACTCGAGGGCTGGGGCATCCACTACCTTGCCAGCCGCCAGCCCATCCCAGTTTGGTCTGCGGCTGACCTGGCAAAGCGTATGCCGGCGAGTGCAGCGGCGGACTTGGTGGAATGGGGACCGTTCCCAACCGCCGAACAGCAGTTTGCGGCCGTCCTAAAGAGAGAAGTTCCGATCGACTGGGTGATCGCCGCGGATAGGGATGCGCCCACCATGCAGGACGACCGCCCAGTCAACGAATACTACTTGCTGCGTGAGGCGGGCGCATGGCTGCACAAACACTAAGAGACGGCTTGAACCCACCTTCCAAGTGCAGTCCGCTCCGGTGCTGGCTGTCCGGCGGGGCACCCTCAGAATTCAGGCGATCGCGATAGGCCGGGCCAACTGCCACGGGCTTAAAATATGCGTGCGCAGGTGTAGCATGAATATTTCGATTCGAATTGCACTCGCTTTTGTGCTGCTTGCATCCTCCATGTCTGCCCGAGACCGTTCTAACGCGCGCTCGATGGTCGTCACACGCTATGGCATTGTGGCTACCAGCCATGTGCAAGCTTCGGTGGCGGGTGCGCAGATCCTGGCGCGGGGAGGCTCTGCCGTAGATGCGGCGATTGCCGCGAATGCCGTGCTCGGGGTGACTGAACCGATGATGAACGGCATGGGCGGCGATCTGTTTGCGATTTACTGGGACGCAAAAACCGGCAAGCTGTACGGTCTTAACGCCAGTGGATGGGCGCCGCGCGGACTGACCATCGAGCACTTGCAGGCGAAAGGCGCAACCTCCATGCCGCTCGAAGGCATAGACTCCGTCACGGTTCCCGGTGCGGTGGCGGGCTGGCACGCACTCCACGAACGCTTTGGACGGCTGATGTGGAAGGATCTTTTTCAGTCCGCGATTTTCTATGCCGAGAATGGCTATCCGGTTCCTGAAATCATTGCGTCCTATTGGAACGACTCGGCCGAATGGATCTCGAAGGATCCGGAAGGCCGACGGGTCTATCTGCCCAATGGCAAGCCTCCGGCGGTGGGACAAGTGTTCCAGAATCACGATCTCGCGAACGCCTTGCGGCTGGTAGCGCAGAATGGAGCGGCTGCGTTTTACCAGGGTGAGATTGCGCATGGGATTTTGAGCACGTCGCAGAGCCTGGGCGGAACGATGGCAGCGGATGATCTGGCCGAGTTTTCGCCAGAATGGGTCGAGCCGATTTCGACCACATATCGCGACTGGACCGTCTACGAACTTCCTCCCAACGGACAAGGAATGGCGGCACTGGAGATGTTGAACATTATGGAGACTTCTCCGGCATCGCCCGAGGGGCCGCTCAGCGTTGCGGAACTGCATAAAAAGATCGAAGCCATGAAGCTGGCTTACGCCGATCTCGGGCGTTACAACGCCGATCCACGCTTTGCGAAGATTCCCGTGAAGGGGATGCTGTCGAAGGAGTATGCGCGGCAGCGCGCCCAACTGATCGATCCGGGCAAAGCCAATTGCGAGGTTGCGGCTGGCACGCCGCAGACAAGTGACACGACTTACCTTTCGGTGGTGGATCGCGAAGGCAACATCGTCTCGTTGATTCAAAGCAATTATGAATCGTTCGGGTCGGGCGTTGCGGTGCGCGGCATGGGATTCGTGCTGCAAGATCGCGGTGCGCTGTTTTCGCTCGATCCCCGGTCTCCGAATGCGCTCGCCCCGCGCAAGCGGCCGTTCCACACCATCATTCCGGCTTTCATGGAGCATGGCGAGCAACACGTTGGCTTCGGGATCATGGGAGGAGCGAACCAGCCGCTGGCCCACGCGCAATTCGTTTCCAACGTGGTCGACTACGGCATGAACATCCAGGAGGCTCTGGAGAACGCCCGTTTCACGGTCAGTCCGCAGAGTGGGTGCAACATCGTGATCGAGTCGCGAGTGACGCCCGAAGTGCGGCAGAAACTTTCCGCGATGGGGCATCAACTCGACGTGCGGCACGAGTACACCACCGCCATGGGTCGTGGGCAGGCCGTTCTGCACGACTCGAAGGCCAAGGTAAACTACGGAGCCTCTGACGCACGCGCCGATGGCTCCGCCGAACCCGAGTCGCCGCCGATGCAGTGATGGAATGATGCCGTCATCCATCATCCATCGTCATCATCATCATCCATGCGGTGTTTGGGCATGTTTCGTCTTCGTCTTCGTCTATGGCTATTGTCAGACTAAAGATTGACGTTTCGGGCACGGTGGGCGATGAAGCCTGGCGCGAACTGAAGCCGTTTGACCAGATCCAGAGTGCCGATTTCGGTCCTCAGTTCGGCAGTGGCGGGCGTTGCAATCATCCGCTCAACGAGCCCCACCACAAAGGGGAATGGATCGGCGCTGAGATCCGGCTCCAGACGCCGCTTCTCGCCCAATACGCCGTCTCCCACTATCTGGAGCAGGACCGCGTGCTCGATGCAGATGTGGTGGAGTAATGGAAGAAGTTCTCAGTTCTCAGTGGAACCAGGATGGACTTGGATTTTTCTGAGGACTGAGAACTTGGGGGCTGGCCTACCCGCCTTGACTTCATTCTTGCATGTTTACCGTTGAGATATTACCCAGTGTTTT